>Ga0310786_10003848_pt1 | contig 21380 bp, 23 predicted proteins | sample AusTroGonzalo_MG_FD_203881 | JGI IMG/M metagenome (GOLD analysis project Ga0310786, IMG submission 203881) | Bovine rumen microbial communities from tropical cattle in Woodstock, Queensland, Australia - Gonzalo_03 (v2) (version 2) | ecosystem: Host-associated > Mammals > Digestive system >...
CACCAACCTCAAAAATAGTCTAAGAGGTTCATATCCTAGCCCATGACTGGAATCCGGGCTCAACAGCCAACGTAAAAAAGCGCTGTGGCGGTTCTCGCTACGCTCAGCTCCAATGACATTAAACAAAGTAGTCTGGTTATAAAAAGACTTTAGTTGTCCGAATTGTCTGCTATTCAACAAATTCAGCAGACGTTGTCCTTGTTCTTGCATATATAATAATTGGTTATATAGGTTTTGCAAATATAAATAAAATAAAAAATAAAAATAGTATCACAATTATCAATAGAAATGAACATGTTCCTCAAAATCAACTCTACGAGACTCCTTAAGAAGACAAATGGACAGCAGGACAGCCTGACGGGGCTTGACTAAAAGGCGTGATGCAAGTTCTGCGGCATAAGCCCCGTTATCATTCCAGAACTCCTCTCCCAGACGTGAGTCATCAGATTTGTCGGCTAAAACCTCCATTAGCTGGAGCATGGTCAGTTCACTTAATTGTTTTGTCTTTTCCATATCATTTCCACATTACCACAGTAACATAGAAACGAATTGGAAAAAAATCAAAAAAGAGTTGATTTTTTTCGCCAAAGTGTCCCACAATGAGCCCCGCCACAGCGCTTGTGGCGGGGTTCACTGTGGGACATGGCCGCGAGATGAGCAGGTGTCCCACACTCACCCTAGCGAGAGTACGCTCTCACGCGGGTTGGTGTGGGACACTTTGGCAAAAGGGGCACAGATAGAACCGTCCCTTTTGTGCCCCCTTTACAGCGGTTTGTAGTCAAACGATACTAGCTGTGCGTCACCGTCCAGGAAGTATGCGGGACGTAGGGCAAAGAAGCCCTTGTAGTAGTTATGGTGATATGATGAAACAGCGGTCTCACCGTAGAATACTTTCCAGTTCTGGCCGTCGGTGCTCGTCCAGACTGTGGCAGTGTTGCAGTCGTTCAGGATCCTGACGTAGTAATCAGGGCCGATGCTATCTACTGCGCCCAGGTTGGCATCTTCATTATAGAAGAGGTAGAGTCCGGCACGGCCCTCTGCTCCAATCTTGAAATGAGCGGTAATCTCATACTTCTCATCAACGGCTGTGGTGGTCATCAGAGTGCCGCCGTTAAAGCCGGGTTCCCACTTGGCCCACATAAGAGGATTCTCGTAGTGACGCAGGTAGTCGTAATCCTGCAGGCCACCGTTCTTCCACTTGGCGCCGTTCTTCTCTACAAGTACGGGCCAGCCGTCCCTGGTCCACTTTACGCTCTCAATGATGGTGCTACGGCCCAGGGTGTGGAAACCGTTGCGATATGCATGATATACTATGTACCAATTACCTTCCGGATCATCAATAAGGGTACCGTGACCTTTTGACCACCAGAGTTCATCGGCCGAATAGGTATGTACAAGCGGATTGTAGGGGCTGTTTTCCCAGGGTCCGGTTACCGACTTGCTGCGTGCAACCACACACATGTGGCTGGTGGGAGGTCCGGCTGTGCCGCCTTCGGCGCTTACCAGATAGTAATAGTCACCGCGTTTAAGGATCTTAGGTGACTCAAGCCACATGCCCTCGGTCTCCCACTCCTCGGGATACTGCCACGGGTCATATACCTTCTGGTTGCGGCCTGTTATGCTCAATCCATCGGCCGATAGAGGGGCTACGTGGCCGTCGTTAGTATAGAGGTAGCGGTTGCCCTGGTCATCCATTGCATGACCGGGATCGATTCCGCTTACACGCAGTTTGACGGGCTCGCTCCATGGGCCTTCCATCTTATCGGCCGTAACGACAAAATTCTCACCGCTGCTGGTGGGATAATAGATGTAATATTTGCCGTTCACCTTGCAAAGGTCAGGAGCATAGATTGAATAGTCCTGTCCCTGCACCGCACGTGCTATGGGTTCCCAATGAAGAAGGTCCGTAGAATGCCAGATAAGCAGTCCGGGATAGTACGTGAAATTGGAATGAGTCATGTAATAATCATTACCGTCACGCAGGATGGTAGGATCAGGGTAATCGCCAGGGAAGATGCACACCTTAATGTTCTTCTCCTTGCAGCCTGCCATAAGCAGAGACAATGCGGCCACAGCCACAACTAAATACTTCTTCATAATCAGGTTAGTATAATTCTCAATTTTCAATTTTGCTCTCTATCGGATTTGAATAAATGCCCAAGAATATATCACCCAGAGCAGGATCATCACTGTACTTATTCAGTTCCGCCATGTGAGCCACAAACGCATCGTACTCATCCTTTGTATAGCGGTCCGAATAGTGTGTGTTGCCGTAGCGCAGATCATGAGCTATGTATGAATTTGGAAACAGATGATAGTCTCCGCATATGCGCTTGTCTATTATCTGAGCCACTTCACGATGGAACTGGACATTAGGCACGTCACTCAACGCTTCCAGCTCCTCACGGCGCAACGGATCGCAGATCTGGAAATGCACCCTGCCCTTGTCCTGCATTATTCCGGTAAGGATGCTGTTAAGGTCCTCGCCCGGCTTCTTGATGTAGGGCTCACCGTTACGGGATTCGTAAAGTTCCAACGCCTTGAGAATGTCACATGACTCCCACTCGTATGAGACCGATACGGGGACGATGTTCAGTTCATCAAGCGCATCAACACGATCCTTGGGGCCGCTCATGCCGAACATCTTTATCACGCCCTGATCCGTACGGTCTATGCCGTCCTTGGTGCGGCCGTTGCGCTGGGCAATCCATACCGACTGTTTCTTCTCTGTAACAGCGTATCGGATATATTCCGACAGGTGGACCGATGTGGTGTAGAGCTCGCGCGGGTTTCGGCCCCTGTCCACACGGAACATCTTGTTGCTCTTGCCTATGTCCACCACAAGTTCGCCCTGCATAAGGTTTGAGCCGAATGTTATCTCACCGGTATCATGACCTTCCAAGTGCAGAGCATACATAAGGATGCATGAATCCAGGACTATGTCCCTATGATTGCTGACGTAAAGATAGCGTTTGGACGGATCCAGTTTCTCGGCTCCGCCAAGGGTGAATTCCGTTATGGTACCCTCAATCACCTGTTTGTTCATGGGGACCATGGCTCCGTACTGGAAGTCATATATGGTCTTGAAGCTACGTACCTTATCGGCGGCCTCCTCAACGGTCAGCTCCGGGAATACGAACTGCGCCACCAGCGGAAATGAGCGGTTGGACGCAATGCGCTGCATCGCTGCCGGAATCTCCTCGTCGCGGTACGGACGGATATCATCAAACTTATGGTAATCTGTCATTTTCTTTGGTCTATGAATTTGACGGGCTTGCGGCCTGTAGGAGGATAGTTTATTGCCTGAATCTCATCCACAGGGCAGATCTCAATCTCGGGGGCCACACGTATGCGTGAACGGAAGCTGTCCTTTAGTTCCTTTACCACATCGAATCCCGGATCATGCTTAAGGCCTATCTTTACCAATACATCATCAGTTCCTGCAGAACTGTTACGCACAATCACCACGTAATTCTCAACGTAATCGGTGTTGTCAAGCACATCGTTGATGGCAGGCGGATATAATGTGGTTCCTTTCAGCTTGATCATGTTGTTCTTGCGGCCCAGAAGCGGCGACAGGCGGTAAGACCAGCGTCCGCAACGGCACTGCTCCACATGCTTGCAGGCAATATCACCGGTACGGAAACGCAGCAGAGGCATACCCTCTACTCCAAGTGTGGTAACAACCACCTCGCCGGGCTGTCCGTCGGCCACAGGCATTCCGTCCTCACCTATTATCTCAACTATGATAAGCTCCGGATGCACGTGACCGCCCATACCATACTCACATTCACTGAATGTGGCACCCATCTCGGTCGATGAATAGGTAGCAAAAAGCTGAACCTGTGGCCACTTGTCATGAATCTGACGTCCCAGCAGGTTGAGTTCAAAGTTCTGGTCACGCAGTCCCTCGCCAATGCCTATGATACGGCGTATGCTGCTGGACCGATAATCGATATCGTGCGCATCGGCGTACTCTATCAGCTTGAGTATGAATGACGGTACGCACATGATGGCATCGGGATGGAAACGACGTATGGTGTCCCACTGGAGTTCAGGGATTCCGTTACCCACGCGGATAACGCCGGCACCCATCTCCCTTAGTCCCAGAAAATAAGCCATACCTGCCATGAAACGCTTATCGAGCGTAGTCATGAGCTGAACGACGCTGTCACTGGTCAGTCCTGCGCATTCAAATGACTTTTTCTCATTGTATGCCAGACGCTGCAGGTCCTTCTCGGTGCAACCAAACAGCACCGGATCACCAAGTGTGCCCGATGTGGTTATATAGTCAATAATCTTGTTCTTGGGCACGCAGCAGAAATCATCGTTATAGAGCTGCAGGTCCTTTTTCTCGGTAAACGGGATACGGGTAAGGTCCTCCAGATGCTTTATCCTGGATATGTTTATGCCGTAACTGTCAAACAGCCTCCTGTAATACGGCGAATTGTCACGCAGATAAACCAGATGTTTGCGCAACAGATCCTCCTGAAAGGCCTTGATCTCTCCGGGTGATGAAAACTCTATATCATTCATACAACTCACTTAGCCAAACCAGAAACTCTTCTTTCCACTTATGACACTCGTCAGAGCCATAAACCTCACTCACCCCGAATCCGTGCTTGCCCGTCTCATACAGTATATACTTGTGACTGACACCGGCATCGGTCAGAGCTTTGTCCAAAATTAGTGAATTATGCCAATCTACAACAGGATCGTCCTTACAATTTATCATAAACACCGGCGGACAGTCCTTGGGGATATTCTCCTCTATTGACATCAAATCCCTCTTTTCACCGCTGTATTTGCCCCATTCTCCAAGCAGACCGCGGCGTGAACGCTTATGTACGTATTCACCCTTCATTGTGACCACGGGATAGATGGCGCCCACAAAATCAGGTCTTAATGATACTTCTGATGATCCGGACGGAAGATTGGTATAGTCCGTATCGCTGAAACAGGCCGCCGACATTGCCAGATGTCCTCCGGCCGAAAAGCCCAAGACCCCCAGACGGTTAGGGTCAATACCCATTTCATCGGCATTTTCACGCACATAACGGATTGTTCTCTGGATATCACATATCATATCCGGATGACGGTTGCCGCGTACCAGAAACCTGTAATGAAAGAAAAAGGCGTTGAAACCGGCAGTTCTGTATTGGAGCAGGACCGCATTCACGCCATGATCCCTGAGCCATTCCGATACCTCTATTCCCTCGCCCTTCACGTCCAGCCAATGATAACTGCCTCCCGGACATACTATCACGGTAGGAGCGTTGCGACTGTCGTCGGCCAGATACGGGGTTACCAGTACCTTGTTGGCACGACTGTCGGCATCGGCCCATGGAGCGATTGTATTGCCGCTGGGAATGATGGAGAGCAGCGGAATGAGCAGAAGGCTTGCAAGCATCACTTACCCAATAGTTTCATTATCTCCTCACGCTCCATCTGACGGTACTTGTGAGCGGGATCGGCACTGAAGTCCACCACAAAGTACTCCTCGTCATAGAATGAGAGTTTGGAGTTGGTGTTGGGATTGCACTCTACATATACTATATCATTCAGGCTTAAGCCCTTGGCCTCACATATCTGGTCCGCCAGCTTCTGTCCGGCGTATGTGACCGATGTACCCGGATTGTCCTGATACAGTTCAGTAACGATAACATATGTTCTGCCCTCGACCGTACGGATCTTGAGTCCACAGGCCGACGGCATATCCCATTCACCCAGGTACTGGAATATCTCGTCGTAATAATCAGGAGATACTTTCATGATTTACGGTTTTAATGTTGCGTACCACGTCCTTACCGAATGACTTGTTGGCCAATCGGCGGTCACGCGGACGGTATGTACCCTCATTCATCTCACGCAGAGCCACGTTGCAGAACAGGCGGAACATCTTCTGTTCCTGACTCTCATCGGCATAGAAGCTCTTCCATGCATAGTCATAAAGCTCCTGGAGACGCTCCGGGCTCATGTGCTTGGGCTGGAACACCACCTGACCAGCGTTGTAATGGTTCCAGTCAAAGTCAAATATACGTCCCTGACGCAGCAGGTCATCATAACCCTTGGTATGCGGGAACGGAGTCATCACGGTGAACTCTGCCAGATCCAGGTCTATCTCACCCAGGAAATCGATCAGACGCTTTATGTCATCCTCGGTCTGGTTGTCAAGTCCCAGAAGAATCGTACCCTCAACGCCTATTCCATAGTCATGATAGCGCTTTACACGCTCCTTGATGTAGTCCGATGTGTCATAAACGGCCTGATACACATACCATGCACCTGCCTTGGCAGCCAGGTCAAGGACCTCGGGGTCATCCTCAATGGTATGGCTTATCCATTTCTTCTTGAGCGGAGCAATAGCGGTAAAGAGTTCCTTCTCCCACTCCTTGTTCTGGGCAAGCGAATTATCCACGATGAAAAGGCGGTTATTCTCGATGCCGGCCATATCCTCAACCACCTTGTCAATGGGACGCGGACGGAACTTGCGGCCTCCCAGATATGATACGGCGCAGGGATAGCAACTGAACCTGCATCCGCGGCTGGCGTGGAACAGGTCAACCATCTGCACACCCTTGTGGTTGTAGAGTTCACGCTTGTAAAGGTCACGCCTACAGGGACCTACGGATTCAATGGGCGGCATATTGCCCATGTAGTTGTAGAACTTGCGCAGTTTTCCGTTCACCCAATCCTGCATCACCTCCTCCATGCGGCCCTCGGATTCACCCAGGAATACGCAGTCCACATGCTTTACCATATCCTCGGCATGAAGCATTGTGGATATACCTCCGGCCATAACCAGCTTTCCGCGCTTATGGTACTCATCGGCTATCTCCCATCCGCGTTTGACCTGTGTGCTGAGCATCATTGACAAAGCCACGCCGTCGCACTCCTCTTCAAAGTCAATGGCCTCGACGTTCTCATCGGTAAAAGTCACCTCAACCCATTCAGGCAGTGTTGCCGCAAATGCCACCGGTCCGTGGGGAGGCAGATTAAAAGTGGTCTGACCTTTCAGCTTCTGCCACTTGGGATAGATTAGCTTTAATTTGAACGGTTTCATATTGTCCTTTTGTATTATTTACTTGTTTGATACAGCTTCTTTGATTCCTTTTAGAACGGAATCATCTGCAAATATAGTCTGAATGGTCTCAATTGCGGTCATCGGAACGCCTCCAATTCCATGCATATTCACATTTTGTCCCGTCAGAAGCAGATTCTTTACCTTGGTACGGATAGGAACCTGTGACCCTGCAATATTACCGGCGCTCTTAAAATATCCGTATGCACCGGCGTTTTTTGCCCCCAGCCAGTCCCTGAACGTGAGCGGAGAGGATGCAAAAACATCTTCAGCACATGCCCTTATATCCGGAAAACGTTTCTCCACCAGATCCAGAACGCGGTCCGTGCGTTCCCGTTTCCAGGCCTCATAAGACTGTCCGCGGTGTCCTGAGCGTGTATTCTCCCACTCCCTGACCTCATTAAAATCCATCAGGCAGTATGCCGTAAGGTGCGATGCATATCCGTCCAGGCCCTCACCAAAGAAACAGTTTACTCCGTGAGGCCACTCCTGAGTATCATACCGGGCCATTTTCCATGCATTATCCCTGCTGTCAACAATTGATACGGGATGTCCGGGAAAAAGCACCGTTCCGGGTTTGAGTCTAACATATACCTTGAATGCCGATGCGGTATCGGGTATGCTCTCCAGACGGTTCCTGTAACCTGTGGTAAACGCCTTGCCCTCAATCATAGGAATAAGCGTAATAGGATGAATGTCAGATATATACCAGTCTGCCCTGTGCTCATATCCATTCTTGTCAACCACGCACTCCACATTCATGTCCGATACCCGCACCTGCGTCACTTCACGTCCGCTCAGCACCTTGCCTCCGCCCTGCTCTATCACGCTGCGCAATGCATCGGCCAACTGACCGGAGCCACCCTCAAACCAGCACGGATTCTCCATAAAAAGGGCCGATATCATTACATGGATATAAGCAGGTGAACATCCCGGCACACCAGCATACAACGGGTTGACCGATGCCAACACTGCGCGCAGTTCCGGATCACCGATATAGCTTGCTATGAATTCGTCAGCCGGCATAAAGAACTCGTCGGAGTGGTCCTGAATGCCGCTCATGCTCTCCAGATAGAAGAGTTTCTCCTCATGTGACAAGCGGAACACCGCATCTACATACCTCTTTAGGTTCTCAGCCTCGTGCGGAAACAGGCCGGAAAGGTTCCGGACAAAAGCCTCTCTGCCTGCGGGAAGGTCATACGTGCGGCCGCTGTCCGCGTATGTGACGCTAAGCATAAGGTCAGACTCACGGATCCTGAGCCGGTCCATTATACCCAGATAACGGCATATACTGTTAAGGATACCGCCTTCATTGAAACCTCCCGCCACATGCATTCCGGTTTCATAGGTCTCGCCGCCACGGGTGAATGTCTGCAGACCGCCTCCAATGGATGCATTCTTCTCCAGCACGGTAACACGGACGCCCCGTTTGGCCAGGAGAGCTCCACAGAACAGGCCTCCCATTCCAGCACCTATGATAACTACCTCCATAGAGACTTTAGATAAGGTTTCCAATAATCCGTATCCTCCAGTTTTGCGCACATATCGGCATACCACTGCTCATAATATCTGTGGAACGCCTTGGTACGCTCTCTTGCATCCTCTCCCCAACGGGTGTCGTCAGGAGCCACACGTTTGCCTACCGTGACGGTTATATGTCCGGGCCGCAGCATGAAATCCTCCTTGGGCAGCACGCGGCCCACTCCATGCAGACATACGGGAATTATGTCAAGACCCAGCTCCTGAGCCAGATGGAACGCTCCCTTATGGAAACGCAATATGGAAGAATCCACTGAACGTGTACCCTCGGGAAATACCAGTATGGAATATCCGCGCTCCACAAGGCTGCGGAACTGCGGCATATATTCCTCAATGCCATTGGCCGCCGGCACGAACTCGGCACGGCGTATCAGAGCCCCGTAAATGGGATTGCGCCAAACCCAGTCATTGGTAACCACAATCATCTTGGGCGTAAGCATCATAAGGCACATAAGGTCCAGATGTGACTGGTGGTTGCTTATTATTACGGCCGGCTTAGAGAACGTCTCGCCTACGCTGTTGTCAAGCGTGAACTTTACAGCCGGTACCCTGCGTATGACAAGGTTGGCAAACCGGTAAAGCAGATTATGCAGGAAACGGTCCTTCCACTCGCGTTTCTTGCCAATAAACATGACCAGCACCACCGGAGTGCAGACAATGACCGATATCAGAAGGAATCCGAAAGCCCACGCGCTACGCAGCAGACGCGCTATTGACACAGGAACCTCACGCTCCCTGCCGCGTTTCATGGTCATCCACTGGAACAGCCACTCAGGCAGGAAATGTGCCATCACAACCACCACCAGCATACCCAGAATGGTAATCTCGGCCAATGAACGCATGGCCGGATGTCTGGCAAAAATCAGCGTTCCTATACCTATGAACATGATTACGGCCGATATTATCACGCTCTTGCGGCGGTCATCGACCGTTTTGACACCGTATTTGTACTCATGCATCAGCCCTTCGGTGATGAATATGGTGTAATCATCACCCTGACCGAATATGAACGTGGCCAGGATTATGCTCACAATGTTGAACTCTATACCCAGCATATTCATGATGCAGAGAATCCATATCCAGCCCACGGTAAGCGGAAGGAATGAAATCAGAGCAAGTTCCAGCTTACGGAACGATATCCAGAGGAATATGAATACCACAAATCCGCACATGAACAGCACCTTGTTAAAGTCATCGGACAAGGATTCCACCAAAGTCTTCATCACCTCTCCCATGCTCTCAGGGGTGAGATCCTCACGCGATATAAGTTCAGGCTGACTGCCTACCGATTTCAGGAACGGCGCAAACGCATCCTCCGAGAATCCATATTCACGGCTCTTCTGCTTGAGTAACTCAATCTGCTCACTGTGAGCGTTCCAGAACGAGAGCCACCGGCCCTCCATCCGTTTCTGCTCAGCTTCAGTGGGCAGCAACGAGGCCAGGACCGACAACTGGTCCATAGATCCTGCATCCACACCGCTTGATATCAGCTCCAGGTCACTTCTCTGTTGCGGAGTCATGTAGTTGATATGGTTCAGGTCTGTGTCAAACCCGGCACTGCGGCCCCAGATGAGCATTGCAACGGTAATGAGTATCACCACACGCGATATCCAGCGGCCTGTACGGTTCAGCTTGGGTTCAACCTTCTCCTCACGGGGCTCCTCGCCTGCAGCCAGGGTTCTGGGCTTTACAAATACCGGCAGGAATATAAGAGTAAAGAGTATGGTGCCCACCAGCATGAATGACCCGAACAGCGCCAAGTCATGCATAGCCTCGGCCTTGAGAAATATCAGGCAGAAAAATGCGCTCACCGTAGTGATGTTACCCGTAAGCAGAGGTGACACCATCTCGCTCAACGTGCGGCGGTTATCGGCCGTATTACGCAGGGAGTGCAGGAAATGAAGCGGATAATTGGCCGCTATGCCCACCAGGATTGAACCAAGTCCAATCACTATTATCGATATGCTGTCTTTGAACAGTCCTGTGACGCCAAGTGAAAACAGACCTCCGAACAGCAGGGTTATAACCAGCCAAAGCATATCGCTCACGCGCTTGAATGAGAACCACAGCACAGCCAGGATTCCTATTACGGCCAGCGCCACAGCCAGAATACTGTCCTTCTTGATACGGTCGGCATTGGATACCGCAATGACCGGTGCCCCTATCTCGGATACATTGACGCCGGTTTGGGCCGATATCTCCGCCCCCACTTTCTCCACAAGCGCCACCAGTCCCGCATTATGGTCCGATTCGCTCTGTCCAAAGGGTGAATCAAAAAATATCAGGCCCACGGGTAGCGTGGAGTGCATCATATATCCATCGTCCGATACCCGGAATCCGGTATTTCCGCCCACCTCCGACAGTTTAAGTAGCATCGGAGTAAATAGGTTAAGCGGATCATTGGGAATAAGGTTCTTGGTAAAGCCGCCTGTAAGCATCTGGAGTGACCGGCGGTCGGCCTCAAGCTGACTCTCCACGTATCCCGAGATGGAAAGCAGCGAATCCATGCGGCGGTAATCGGCATCGGTCATGAAACTGGCCGTATGCTCCTGCATGAATTCAATCAGCTCCATAGCCATTGATTCATCGGCCAGAGCCGACATATCAGGCACAAGGCTCAATGTATCGTATTCAAACCAGAGTTCCTCAAACAGGTCCATGGCATCGGCCAAAGCGCCCTCCGGATCATCGCTGCCATCATACCGGAATATCACCGCTATCCTGTTCTGCTCCGACAGACGGTCCATAAGCTCCGTCTGGCGGCTGTCACGGCTGTCTATAGGCAGAAACCGGGCTATATCCTCCTCATAATCCATGTGCAGGGCCGAGATTGCCGACAGCAGCATAATGAGCACGGCTATCAGGACCGCAACAGTCTTGCGCCCCTTAAGCCAGTCATATATACCCAGGAATAGCCGTGTCATAGTTTTATCCCTATTTTACGCAGAAGCGCCAGCGGCAGTCCCACCAGCAAAGCCCCAAAGCACAATATCGTGTTCAGGATACTGATCCTAAAGAAATCCCAGAACGGACGGAAATGCGACACACGCTCCCCCTCGGGGGCATACCACACGCGTACCGGCACCCCCTGAACGTCAACACCGTGCCATGCAGCATAAACCAGAATTTCAAGTTCAGCCTCATAGCGTGACGTTACCAGCCCCATGCCATGCAGCGCATCCAGCGGATAGACACGGAATCCTGATTGCGTGTCATCCAGCTTCCGGGCGGTCTGCAGACGGAACCAGAAATTAGAGAACCTGTTGGCAAAGGTATTCCCGCGCGGCATATTCTCACTAGTGAGGTTGCGACAGCCCACTATCACGTCTCCTGGATGCTTAGCCGATGCCTCCAGAAGCACCGGTATATCCTCCGGGAAATGCTGACCGTCGGCATCAAGCGTTACGGCATGGGTAAAACCGTTCATACCGGCATATCTCAATCCTGTCTTGAGAGCCTTACCCTTGCCCATGTTGGTTTCATGATTAAGAACCATCACGTTAATTCCGCATAGTTCCGCCTCTGTATTATCAGTACTGCCGTCATTTACCACAATTACGTCGGGGCACACCTTAAGCGCGCGCTCCACCACATCGGCCACAGTGCCGCTGTTGTTGTATGTGGGTATTATGACGCAGTACCTGTATGCCATATCAGAATGATTCCTTTACAAGAAAAACCGAGAACTTGAGAAACACGTCGGCCGCATTATCGGGACGCGTCACCACGCCCTGAGCCTTTATTCCACCCTCCTCTTCTGCAATGGAATTGAACAGGACCGATATCCTGCCGTCACTCAAAGGCGATATCATATTGATGAATTTGGCATTCTTTATATTCTTGATATACAACGGCATGCCAAACTGTTCAGAGAGCAGTTCCTGAATCATCTGCAGGATACATACGCCCGGAGTCACAGGCTGTCCCGGAAAGTGTGCCTTATAGACAAGATTGTCAGGATTCAGTATCACGTTGAACCCTGACTGTCCCTGTGGCAAGCCCTCCAAACGGGACTCTATCCTGAACAAATCACCATTCAGCCTCATAGTCTCCGTTAAGTCTTACATTGCTTATCAGTATCTCGGTACTGCCTCCTCCAGCCTCCTCCATAGTCAGCCTTTTGAGCAGATGCGTCTGGGGGTCAAACCCAAGTTCTATCTGACCGAACATCTTTTTCATGTCACGGCGCAACGGAACAAGCAGAGCTTTCCATTCACTGCCCTCATCGGTCACCGTTACCTTGAACGTACGCTTATCCTTGAGCATATCACCCGACATGCATCCCAGGATCATTCCCGATATACCCTTAAAGAGCCGGCCTGCATCACCGTCAGCGGTTTCAGTACCTGTCATCACATTGTCACCGTCCACCTTGAGTTTCCACTCAAACGGTTGCGTGTAGTTAAGGCAGAACCTGGATGGGCGTATGTAAATCATTGTTCCAGATGATTCCTGAGGCTCGTCCATAAGCGGGATACGCCTGGTCTGGCTTATGTCACACTTCATGGAGTTCATCTCACCGCAAGCCTTGACTATGCTCTCAATCATGGCATCCTCATCCTGCGCCCCGCTAAAGGGAACAGCCCATACTCCCACTGCCGCCAGCAGGACAACAACCGTGATTATAACATATATCCTCTTCATATCATCTGCTTATCAATGCCGCACCCACCAGTATAAGGCCTATACCTATCCAACGGCCCAACGGTATCTGCTCGCCAAGAAAAAACATAGCGCCCAGCATTCCGAACACAAAACTCAGGCAACTGAGCGGATATGCCACGCTGAGCGGAAAATTCTTCATTATGTAGAACCACAGCACGGTAGCGCCGCCCATAGAGATGCCGCAGCCCAGCCACCACCAGTTGGTGATTTCCTTGCCTATGAAACGCCAGAACCCCTGATACTGGCTCATATGGTTAAGAGCCAGCTTCATCATAAGCTGACCTGCCGCCAGCATTATGCTCTGCAGCAACGAATATGGTATTATCTTCCACATGACGGTTTCAGTATTGAGAATGAATAATGACGTCCCTCAACCACATTGACCACCAATATGCCCTTGCCGCACTCTACCGGTTGGCCCGATACTGAAAGTACCGATGGCACGCAGCCCTTACGCAGGCAACATGCAGCCGCATAGAATCCCGTGGCCGATGAAGAGAAGTTCACCCCGAACAGAGGCTTGTATCTCAAGAGCGGAACACCCGGAAGCATTGTCTCCAGGAATCCGTACCATGAATCGTTTTCACCGTTTCCGCTCATGCCGGTCATCACAGCGTCTATGCCGTCCGCGGTCATATCGGCCAAAACCTTACTGAGAGCACCTTCTGACGGGGCATCAAGCAGTCTTACACCCTCAAGCGTGCAGTATGCATTGTCACCGTCCTCTGCAAGAAGCACCGATACGGCAGCCTCGCTGCAAATCTCGCCCTCCTTTACATGTCCTGCCTTACGCACAAACCCTGAGAACACGGGCGACATCTCGTCATGTCCGCCCACTAGAGCAGACTTGATTCTGCCTATACGGAACTGCATCCAGGCGTCGTACAGGGCACTGTCAAACGAGAAGCCCTTCTGCGAATATGTCGAGTTGTATCCGTGGCACTTGGTGTGAATGCCTATAAGTGACGATGCGGTATTGTGCGTGGACTGCATGAACTGCGTAGGTTTGAGCAGTTGCTCTCCCTCACGCACCAGTGCATCCAGGAAGAGTTCCGTATTCTCAATGCTGCCAAATCCCGTTCCGGTAATAATTGCATCAGGATTTTCAATACCACCCTCCTGCAAAGCAGAGAGCGATGTGGCAAGGGCGCGCTTAAGCAGTTTGCCCATACGGCGCGCGTCACCGGCCGATATGAACTGCTTGAAATCGGGATCCACGGCACGCACGTAATCCTGAGAATATGACAGAGGATTCTCCATCCAATCCTCACACAAAGGATTCTGGATGGTGATCTGCTTGGCAGACAGTACCTTGACTGATGTTTTCTGTTCCATAATCACTCCACTGCCGATATTACCAATGACGAGTCGTTACCGCCGAATCCGAACGAGTTGCACAGCACATGGCGCAGTTTGCACCCCTTGTGCAGGTCCATGTTGGGAACTATTCCGTTCTCCATAGGATTGCAGAATCCGTAGTTAACAGGCAGGAAACCGTTCCTTAGAGCCAGTATGCATATAACCGTCTCTATTGCGCCCGATGCGCTCGTAGTATGTCCCGTCATGCCTTTTGTAGATGACACAGGCGGAAGGTCATCACCAAACAGACGCATCATTGCGTGACTCTCGCTCTCATCATTATTGGGAGTTCCCGTACCGTGAGCGTTCACGTAGTCGATATCCCCAGGCTTCAGACCAGCCTCCTTAAGTGCCTTGGTCATAGCCAGATACGCACCTTCGCCATCAGGTGATGAAGCGGTCTGGTGGAAAGCGTCACACGCATTGCCGTAACCGCTCAGACGTACCAGCGCCTTTGCTCCTCTTGCGGCTGCATGTCCGGCCTCCTCAAGTACCACGTATGCGGCGCCCTCGCCCAGATTCAGTCCTGCCCTGCCGGCATCAAACGGACGGCACTGCTCATGATCCAGAATCATCAGCGAGTTGAAACCGTTCAGGTGGAACTTAGTGATGCACTCCGTACCTCCAGCCACAACTATATCGGCCTCACCCAGACGTATCATGTCGGCCGCCATCTCGATGGCGTTTGCAGCCGATGAGCATGCGGTGGATATGGTGGTTATCATCTTGAAACGGCCAAACCTGTCGGCAATCATCTCCGAGCATGAACCGCAGTCATGAGTGCTTATATAGGCATTACGGCTGTCATTCTCAATGAAATCCAGATAGTACTGCTCACTCTTGTCCATTCCGCCTACTGTAGTGCCGTTTACAAAACCGCACTCCTTAAGGTCATCGGCTTTAAGTCCGGCATTACCCAGAGCCTCGTGCAGGGCAATCATTCCCATCAGTGCCGTACGTGTGGTGGGAGTATCCGGAGCAATGCCCATAAGGCGCTCCATCTCCTCATCGGACAGTTTGACCTCACCTACGGGAAACTCCGTATGCTCAGTCTTGAGATACTTGAGGGGCCCCACTCCGGTACGCACCCGGAGGAGCGAATCAAGCACCTGTCCGCAATCCTGGCCTATGGCACTCACAATGCCGCAGCCGGTTATCAGCACTGATCTCCCAGTCATTATCTGGTACGGTTTTTCTGAATGTAGTCAGCCATCACGTTGATGGACTTGAATATCTCCTTGCCCTTGGCAGGATCCTGCAGTTTGATGCCGTAGTTCTTCTCCATGAGAACAATCAGTTCAAGTGCGTCAATTGAGTCAAGACCCAGACCTTCACCAAACAGAGGGGCATCGTTGTCAATGTCCTCGGGCTTGATGTCTTCAAGGTTAAGTACCTCAATAATCTCCTGCTTAAGTTTAAGAATCATCTCTTCCATAATATCATTTGTTTAAATCATTAATAATCAACTGTAATTGTCCGGCCAGCCACCGGGTATCGGCAGCATTCTCCCTGCTGATCAAGGTCATGAAGACCTGGAAATCATCATTGTTGCGGCTGTCAACCCATCCGGCAAGTATACTCTCTGTATTGCCGTCCTGGAATGCGCATGCCAGATGGAACGCCATCTGCTCTGCATCGGGCTCCTCAAGAACATAGAATGAGGTCTCGCCGCGCCAGTGGTTGCGTATAGCAATCTCACCGGTCACGATGTTAGGCAAGGTATATACAAACAGGGCCGGACTGGGATAATAGTTGTCCTTATCCTGAATGGTCTCCTGATAATTGCGGTCGGCGCATAGTGATGCCGTGGATCCAAACAGCACTATTGCACGGTTCTGAATAAACTCATCGCCCTCACACCTGCGCTCACCAATCTTTTTGAGCAACAGTTCAGAAGCCACAAATCCTGCCTTACTCAAGGTATCCATCTTGAAGAATTTGGGCCAATCACCTATATGAGCGCGATACAGCTCCGTAAGCAGGGCATTACCCTGATTCAGCACAACGTAGTCTAGTCCCTTCCTCTCCATACCTACTCCACCAATCTATATAACAGGGCCGCATTGCTGCCGCCAAAGCCCGAAAGCAGTTTGATAAACTCACTGCCTCTGCACTCTCTCAAATCACCGCTCACGCATACCGGATAAGTAGTGCCCTGATCACGGTATCCGCGTGTGGCAAGCACCGTATTGTCACGTACGGCATACATGGAAAGAATGCCCTCCATTATGCCTGCGGCACCCATTGTATGTCCGTAGTAGCCCTTGAGCCCCGTTACCGGCACGTCAATCAGTCCTGCACGATACAGGGCTATTGACTCCATCTCGTCATTATATGCGGTAGCTGTGCCGTGCACGTTCACAAAAGCCAGTTCCTCACGGTTACACTCCTTAAGTACCTCCATAAGAGCCAGATAACTGCCCTCGCCCGTGCGGGACGGACCGGAGATATGGTTGGCATCGTTGCGTATGGCACCGCAAACCAACTCCCAACCGTTCTTTCTCTCTTCCGATGCCTCAAGCACCACGGTTGCGGCGCACTCGCCCAGATTCAGACCCTTACGGTCCTTGTCAAACGGGCGGCACGGCTCGTCCGATATGGCCTTGAATGACAGGAATCCCGATATGATGAATGGTGACTGCTCATCGGCCCCTATTACCACAGCGTAGTCGTAACGGCCGCTACGCAATGCACGCATGGCCTCTATCTGGGCACATACACCCGATATGCATGCGTTGCATACTACAATCGGCGCGTTGTGGTTGCCAAAGAACTCCGTTACCTGGCGGGCTGCCTTGGCCAGCAGCACACGCTCCTGGGCTATACCCTCCTGGGGCTGTCCCAGAAGTGATACGTTACCTTTAGTAGTGGATACAATAAAGATAACCCTATCCGATGAGGCATCAATGCCTGAATCGCGTACTGCCTGTACCGACGAGCAAAGCAGGAACTTCTCAAAGAAAGTATAGCTGCCGCTTATGCCAAGTTTGGCGCACAGCGCGTCAATAACCTTGCGGTCCACACGGGACAGTACGAACGGCGTGGTGATATTTCCCATAGACTCATAACGCTCCAGTCCCGACCTTCCGGCCTTGACGCTGTCATAGTTGGACTGTGAATCCAGCCCCAACGGCGACACCACGTTATCAGCTATGCATCTTATCACTCTATCCATTTTTTCTTCCACTCCTCATAAAACTCCGGATTGACCCATACCAGCTGGTAGTTCAGGTCCATGAACACCTGGACGGAATGACCCGTAGCAAGCACCTCACCGTTTTCAGGATTGGTTATCTCATAGTCAAACACTATCTTGGCGGCATCAACGGGCTTGTAAGTTATGGTTATCTCCGGCTTCATGTCATACGTGATGGGGCTCTTGTACTTGAATGAGAGGTCCACCAGCGGAGCATAATAACCTTGTCCGAATATATCCAGATAGGCTATACCGTACTTCTTGCCGAACACCTCGCGGGCATCCTCAAAATACATCACGTATGACCCGTGCCATACTATGTTCATGGAATCCACCTCACTGAAGCGGATATTCAACGGTAATGTAGCCTTTAATTCTTTCATCTCTTTGTTCTTATCAATCCTGCAGTGCTATCTTAAGGTCAGTCTCAGCTATCACCTCATCGGCCACCTTAACCGTGGCATGCACCAGCGTAACCTGAAAAACCTCCTGCACCACGTCTATCGTTGTAGTAAGTGTCTCACCCACCAGCGGAGTACGCGTCACGCTGAATCCGGTTATGGCACCTATAACGCCAATCTTTACCCTCTGGCCCGATGAACGGCTTATATACCCCATCCTTGCGGCACATGTCTGGGCAATGTTCTCATTGATCCCGGCCACACTCAGATGTCCGTCATCGGCAAATATATTGTCGGGCCTGACCTCCAGCAGTGTGACGGTCCTGACCGGATCATAATGAACCAGCCTGTCAATCATCACGAACGGCTCCTGCTGAGGCAGCAGCGTGTGGACGTCAATCCTTTCAAACTCATTCATCCTCTTTCCAGAAATCGTAGTAGTTGAACCACTGCGTAGGATATTTCCTCACCACATTCTCCAACTCTGAAGCAAAATGCTGCGCCATATCGGCCATACGGGCCCTCAACGGCAGTGACTCATCCTGCTTTATATCCCTCACATAGACCTTATATCGGCCGTGTTCCCTCATTGAGAAAACCGCCAGCATAGGCACATCCTTCTGTACGGCCAGGGCAAAAGGCCCCATTGGAAAACTAGCCTCCTTACCCAGGAACATGCACCTGAAAGATTTTGATGAGCCAAACAGGCGGTCACCCGTCATGCTCACTATCTCTCCACGGTCTATGGCTGCGTTCATATTGAATATGTGCGACATGGACTCATTCACCTCAATCAGGTTCACGTTGTGCAGAGCCAATATCTTGCGCCTGAAGTCCATCATCACCTTGCTCTCGCCGCCGTAAAACAGGCCGTTTATCTTCTTGGATGTCGATGTCAGACCGTAGCCCACCATCTCATAGTTGCCGGCATGTGAACTGAGCTGCACGAATCCGCGCTCGCCTTCAACCAGTTCCATGAACCTTTCGTTGCCGTCCAAATCAAAACGGAACTTCTTGCCTGCGTAGGCCGCATACCTGTCTATGATGACCTGGCCAAAGCGGTAATGGTTGGCGTAAACCTTGAGGAATGACTTGATCGGACCAAAATGAAAACGCTGTCTGAAGAATCTGTAGGTTGCCACATAACTGTCGTGATGAAAGATCATGTAAAACGGCACCACTATTGCCATAAAACAATAAATGACATGCCTGTCAACCACCTTCATCAGGACCACCAGCGACCGTATCATCCACGGCAGACCGTCAGTCCTACCCTTCCACTCCTTGGGTTTACCCCCTTTCTTAGCCAAGCTTGCTCTCCAGATAGTCACAGAACGCGCTGAAGGTCTTTACTCCAGCCATCTCCTCACTCTTGATCTTGACTCCGAACGTCTTCTCCACAATGACCACGATGTCAATAAAGTCCAGGCTGTCTATGCCCAGGTCTTTCTTGAGCAGTGCATCGGGTGCAATCTTTTCCTCATCAATTTCAAGATCCTCAATCATGAAATTTTTGACTTTGGCTTCAATCTCCTTTCTGTCCATATATTCTGACTTGTTTGATTATTTCAGTTTACATACCATTATGCTGTGTCCACCCTGACCCAGATTGTCATGGATGGTCTCAACCTTCATGCCGGCCTGCTCCACCAGACGCTCCATGCACTCCGAATGGTACATCTTGCTGTTGCCGTTGGCAATGGCCGTGAAATAGAGGCTGGTCATGGTCAGGCACAGAGCGCCCGGCTCAAACTTCTGGCGGTCCCAGAACGTCTCCATAATGTAGAGGCGTGTATCCTTGTCCATTGCTTCCGATGCACGGGTCAGTATGCTCAATATCTCATCTTCCGAGAAGCAATCCAGGAACTGGCTCATCCAGATGGCGTCAAAGTGACGGCCCAACGGGAATTTCTGGGCACGGTCCAGCAGGTTTATGCCGAATCCATCTATGCGGTCGGCACCCTTCTTGCCTGCGGTCTGCCTGCGCATCATCTCAAGCTGCTGCGGCAGGTCCATGATGGTTACCCTTACCTTGTCGCTGTAATCCACGCAACGCATTGCCCATCGGCCGGTATTACCGCCTACGTCAATCAATGATTCAGTCTTTCCACCGTCAAACACAATCTTAAGTGCCTCATCAAACGAGTGGTCCGAGTAGAAATGGTCAAAACCAAACCAGCTCTTCTGTACCTGTTCAGGCAGCTGTGACAGCCCCTCATATACCGTAGGCCAGCTGCCAAAATGCTCCAGACCTACGGGACGGCCCTCTTTGAGTGACTCTTCAAGTTTGAACCAGCCCTCATAGTTCACGTCATGGTTAAAGTCTATGTTGACCCGTGTAATGGGATTGGTAAGCAGGAACCAACCAGTCTTGGAAAGGCTGAAACGGTCCGTATCAGGATCCACGAGAACAGTTCCTATTGACAGCGATGCTTCTGTAAGCACCTTTACCGCATAGAGTGAAAGCTTGGTCTTATCGGCAATCTCCTGCTGTGTAAGACCCTCCACATTATCACGCAGAAGGTCCAGTATCCCGAACTTTATCATCAGGCGTGATGCCTGGAACACTATCGGGCCCCATGCAATGAACTCCGCAAGACGCTGTGCGTCACGGGCGCTCAGATGCTCCTTGGTGTAGGCCTCTTTCAAGGCTGGTGACAGATTCATATCTTCTTGATTACAAGTGCACTGTTGGTTCCTCCAAATCCAAAGGAATTTGACAGTATAGTCCTTAATTCAGTCTGCTTGGTATCGGCTGCGATCTTTAGTTTGGCCGAATACTCATCAGGGTTCTCAAAGTTGATGTTGGGGGCCACAAAGCCGTTGTTGAGCATAAGTGTGCAGTATACAGCCTCACTTGCGCCGGCCATCCAGCACTCATGTCCGGTCATTGACTTGGTTGAGCTTATCCAAGCCCTGCGTCCTTCAAACAATCTGGCCAATGCCACTGCCTCAAACATATCGCCCTGCGGCGTAGAAGTGGCGTGTGCGTTGATGTAGTCAATGTCATCAGGCTGTACGCCGGCCTGCTTCAGGGCGCGGCTCATAGCCAGGAACGACGCATCGGAATTGGGCTGTGATATGCCTCCCGTACCGTTTGATGAGAATCCGTAGCCTGCAACCTCGGCCAGTATCGTGG
>Ga0310786_10003849_pt1 | contig 21374 bp, 13 predicted proteins | sample AusTroGonzalo_MG_FD_203881 | JGI IMG/M metagenome (GOLD analysis project Ga0310786, IMG submission 203881) | Bovine rumen microbial communities from tropical cattle in Woodstock, Queensland, Australia - Gonzalo_03 (v2) (version 2) | ecosystem: Host-associated > Mammals > Digestive system >...
GGTTTGAGAGGGAGTCACAACGATGCCCCGCAGTTGCTCCAGACTTTTGGCAAGTCTTTGGGCTTCTTGAAGGTCGGGTTTGCAGACGAGCTCTTCGTGTTGCAGCAAAAACTTTCCTGCTTCCTGGGCCAGTGCCGACACACTCCAAGGCCGCAGATGCAGACGGATTTGCGTGGTCAGACTTTCATGGGCCGTTATATATCCCAGTCGCAGTCCAGGCACGCCGTATGTCTTCGTCATAGAATGTATCTGAATAGAATAAGGTGTCTTGCATCCCCATTGTGGTGACATGACATGAGCAGTGGTATAGTTCTCATAACTCTGATCGAGCACTACTAATTCATATTCTGCCATCATACGTTCGATGTATGACTGGTCGTAGACCTCGCCTGTGGGATTGTTAGGGTTACACAACCAAAGCATTGTGTTGTTTTTCCTGCCTCCAAACATGCCACAAGCATCTTCATACTCGCTGAAGGTGGGTGTAGGGATGACTGACTGAAAGCCAAAAGACTGGGCAATCAGATAGATGGCTTCTGTTGCGCCACTGGTTACAATCACCTGCTGAGGATCAATGTTATGGTGTTCTGCTATCATTGCTTCTAACGACCATGCCTCAGGCTCAGGATAATGGCTGATGAGTTCCGGGTAAGCTGCCAGATGTTTCATCAACGTATGATGACTGGTATGGACACAGATGTTCGACGAGAAGTCGGACTTGATGCCATCGTATCTATATGTGTCGTCGCCGTGTCCCTCAATCATTGTTGGTCAGAATTTGATAGATGTGTTCTATGTCGACATACTGGCGCACGTGGGCAGCTAACTTATTATACTGCTCGTCCTTAAATTCAACAATACTTTGCTCTTTGTGCGTAGAAACAGCCTTATCCTTGAGCAAGTATTCAATAACTGGCGCATTGTCGAGGAAACCGTGAATGTAGGTACCGATGCAGTGGTCTGTCTGCAAGATTGCCTCATCAGTATCGCTGGCGCCCTGATGAATCTCATAGCCTTGACACTCATGCCCTTCGAACATAAACGTCACTTGCTTGGTGGTCTTCTCAGGCGTCATCGTAGTATGAATGGGCAGTAGACCGAGACCAGGCAAACTCGTGATGCTGCCTTCGATACCATCAGGATCTTCGACCGTCTGACCTAACATCTGATAACCGCCACAAATACCAACCACCATCTTTCCATCGCGATGCGCACGCTGGATGGCCTGTGCACAACCATTACGACGCAGTTCCATCAAATCGTCGAGCGTGGCTTTTGTGCCTGGCAGAATGATGATATCTGCCTGTTGGATGTCTGAGATATTATTGGTATAGAAGAGATTGACACGAGGGTCACGCTCCAACGTATCAAAATCAGTATAGTTGCTGATATGTCGAAGCAATACCACAGCTACATTCACCTTACCCTCAGCCAGTTGACGACGTTTCTGCTCTAACGCCACACTATCCTCCTCATCAATATAGATGTCTTTATAATAAGGTATCACACCAAGAACGGGCACACCACAGATATCTTCGAGCATCTTACGACCCTCGTCGAATAGACGCATATCGCCACGAAACTTATTGATGATAATACCCTTGATACGCTTTCTATCCTCTGGGCTTTGCAACATGATGCTACCGTAAACGGATGCAAACACACCTCCGCGATCGATATCACCTACTAGAATGACATCAGCCTTTGCATGCCGCGCCATCGACATGTTCACCAGATCGCGGTCTTTCAGATTAATCTCAGCGATACTGCCAGCACCCTCCATCACAATGGGATTATAGCGTGCTGCTAAACGGTCGAAAGCATCGCAGGCTGCTTTGCGGAAGTCGATTTCCGATGTGCCTTGTCGCCAATAGTCGTAGGCATCTTTGTTGCCGATGGGCTTGCCATTCAGAATGACCTGGGATGTATGGTCACTTTGAGGCTTCAGCAGCAGCGGGTTCATATCCGTATGACAAGGAATGCCCGCAGCCTCTGCCTGTACAGCCTGCGCACGTCCGATCTCCAATCCCTCAGGAGTGGCGTATGAGTTCAGTGCCATATTCTGGGCCTTGAAGGGTGCTGGCTGATAGCCATCCTGACGGAATATCCGACAGAAAGCAGCAGCAACGATGCTCTTGCCGACATCGCTGCCTGTACCTGCAAACATGATGGGATGCAATTGCTTCATATCTGATAGAGGTGAGTATAACTCGCTAATACATTCTTATATCTGAATACGGGCGTAGGAACGGGGTTCCCTTTGGCATCGTAAACCTGAACAATGCTTTTAGGCATTTCGCCTAAGCGCTCGGCTTTGCCGCTTTTCTCCGAAAAGAACTGCGTATAATGGAACTCATGCCCTCTGTATTCCTTGCCATCGAGCATAAACCGACGATAGCCTAACGAGAGTTTGCGGTCTGCCTTGCGAGCTGTGATGGAGTAGGGGAGCACACTACACATCGGATATTCCCCTTCATCAGTCACGATGCTTCGACAGAGATACATCATACCGCCGCATTCCGCCACAATCCTGCCGCCTTGTTCAGCATAGTCCTTAATGGCCTTCCGACAGGTTTCATTTCTCACTAATGCCTCCAGATGTTTCTCAGGATAGCCACCTGGGAGATATAATGAGTCGATGCCGTCAAGCGAAGGCACATCCTTCTCTGGGTCGAAATACAAGACATTTCCGAATCTGTCTATCGTCTCCTGATAAAGGAATGAAAAACTCTCGGCATTTCGCGCCACGAGTGTATTTGTTTCCCCTCCTAAGTTAGGAGGGGTGCCTTTAGGCGGGGTGGTCTGAACAATGGGATTAGAGCCGTTCTTCAGCCCCCCTCTAACTCCCCCTAACTTAGGGGGAGAAACAAATACCTTGCTAAACAATTCTTCGAGGTTGATGTGTTCCTCCAGAAGATGCATCAGCTCCTTGTTCTCTGGTTGCTGCGAGAAGTCAAGCCCTAAGTATCGAGAGTCTTGTTCTAATGAAGGATTCTTGGGCAGATAACCGAAGCATTTTACACCCAAATCTTCGCACACCTGCTGCAGCATCGTAAAGTGCTTTTCCGACCCCACCTTATTAAAGATAACGCCTGCAATCCGTACATCCTCTCTGAAATGCAAAAAGCCCGATAGCAATGCCGCCATCGAATAAGCCGCCGACTTCGCATCCACCACCAAGACCACAGGAATATCCAGCACCCGGGCAATCTCATACGACGATCCTCGCTCGCGATCATAACCGTCGAAAAGTCCCATCATGCCTTCCACGATACACACCTCAGCACTTGAACCATAGTGCATGAAGAGTTCCCGCACATGTTCTGGCGAAGCCATAAACGTATCGAGGTTGATGCTGGGTCTTCCGCACACAGCCTCATGAAATTTCGTATCGATATAGTCTGGTCCGCATTTGAATGGCTGCACCTTCATTCCCTTCGAAGTCAGCAGCGCCATCAGTCCTCTGGCAATTGTCGTCTTGCCCGAGCCGCTGGTTGGTGCTGCTATCATAAAACTCGCTTTCATCGCTTCAAAAACCAAATTAACAACAAAATGATAATCAATAAAAGAACGGCAACGCCAAAGAAGATAAAAGGATGACCATTAGTCTGCGACTTCCCATCGGAAGTAAATCCGTCAACTTTTTGCATTAAGGAATCGCTACGGTCTGGCATCGGACGAGCCTCCTGCTGCCTAACGAGGTAGTCACGCATATTAACAAGTTCGCCCATCTGGTCGGCAGAAGGATGCCAGAAACCTTTACGGGCACCTTCCAACAGCACATCTGTCATCGACTGGTAGGCTGCGGGATTCTTCTGCTGGAAAAACTCGCGGATGCCCAGATGTTCTTCATCCTCTACATATAACCTGTGGAGCTGATCATAGAGTTGGGAATCGAGAGCCGAAGGCCGTGTGGTGCTCCATCCGAAGATGTTACGGAACATTTCGCCGAACATGTGAGCCGTACCCTCGTCGCCCTTCATCCGCTCACGGATATACGTGGGGTTGAGCAGTGTAGTGCGGGCTTCGATGTCAATCGCTTCCCGTAAGTTCTGCATCCGACGGTTACGCGGGTTGCGATAGTCGGCCATCAGCGCTTCAGGCTCCTTTCCCGTGAGTGTCTTGACAACGAGCGATACACCTCCTGTGAATTCATAGACGTGGTCGAGGGAAAGAGGTCCCCAGGTATTACTCTGACGAGGTTGTACCACGATATCGGTCTGATTAAGTGCAGAGGCGAACAGTCCGGGCTCTAAGGCTCCCCAATGTTGTTCGTCGCCGTAGGCCGCTCCCATATTGTTCAGGTACTGACGGACGATTTCTTCCTGACCGTTCCACTTCTCGCCCTGCTCTATCAAGTTCATCATACCTGTAGAGTAACCATTGTTAAGCGGGCCGAAAACGCGGAGGGTTGACAACTCATCGGCACGTTCTGGCGCAACACCTTTCGACAGGAGCTGCTGTTTTTGTTCCTGTGTACCTTTGCTGACATAGTTCTTATAATCGCAGTCGTCGCCTTTGTCTGCTGCTGCTAATCGGATGGCTTCTGTAATGAGTTTCAAACGCGAATCAGCGATATCACGTAATTGACCGCTAACCTGCACGACGACATCGATGCGAGGGCGTTTCAATTCGCAGGATGGCACGAGTCGCAAGGAGAGGATTCGTCCCTGACTGTCACGCTCTGGTTCTATGCCGAGCATCCATAAAACCTGAGCAATGGTAGCGCCACCGGTGGCAATGAATTCTCCTGCCCACAGCGTGTAGCTCACCTTGTGGGGATAGTCACCGTGCTGTTGGCGATATTGCTGGAGTGTGGTTTCTGCCAGACGTACGCCATCCTCCCATGCCTGCTCATCGGGGGTATTCTCTGGATTGATGCTAAACATGTTGCGCCCAGTTGGTAGTACATTGTCGTTGAGCACAGGGTCGCCTCCCGGAGCAGGCGCTATGGTGCCACCACGAAGTGCTCGTACCATATTGTCGATTTCGGCCTTAGTAGATGCTAATATCAGTGTACTGATACGAGACCACGAAGCAGGGTCGCTGTTCATGGCTTTCGCTGTCTGGAGCAGCTGTTCGCTTGTATAGGGTTGTCCTAATGTATAATAGGCCCCTTGCATTTTCTCATTCATCAGTTCATCGAGATGTGATTCGATGTGCTCCAACTGTTCTATGGTATATGGCGTAGTGGGAATGCTATCGAGTCCGAGGGCTCGGTGAATGCCTTCGTCAATAATAGCACGTTTCAGTGCGATGGTCGTCTGACCGCTTGAGACTGCTTTATGTATGTTATCGTGCAAGGCGGCATATTTCTTTTTGAGACCGCTTTCGGCATAGGGTGCCGTAAGGTAGGTCAGGATAACGGCATGCGAACGCCGTTTGGCAATAATGGCCTCACCGATGTTGGCGGTAGTATAATAATAGAAGTGAGGGGTGGTGCCAATGAGTTGGGCAGACCAGTCCTCGGGCCGCATACCAGCATCGCGCCCTGGTGTAAACTCCAGATTACCGTGCGTGCCGAAATGGATGAGTGCGTCGGCAAGGAACCCTCGTTGCATATACAGATAAGTTGCAAGGTAATTATGAGGCGGTGGTACCTTTGCGCCGTGCTCGAATCTGAAATCATCGTCGCCCAATACCGGACGTGGCTGCAGAAACAACAGGATGTTGCCGTAACGTGTGGCGACAATGGGGATGTCGGTGACTGCCGCTCCGTAGACGGCATTCACCTCTGCTAATTTCGATGAAGGAATCTGCTCCGAAATCCATCGATTATAGTCTTCGATATCTACAGTCATCGGATGGTCTGCAGCCTGGTGGATTGTGCGGGCGAAGGCATCGAGCGTCTGAGGAAGTCCGCTCACGTCGTAACCCTCGTTGCGAAGCCGCAGCAGGAGGTTGTACATCGAGGGAATCACCTCCATACCGCTGGCCAGCAGCGCATCGTTACCGGGACGACGGAAATAACCGATGGCGATGCGCTTCTCACGATTTGGCTTAGTGCGTAGCTTCAGGTAGCGGGCGACGTGTTCGGCAAATGCCTTGCAGCGTTTTGTTTCTGCTGTGTACATCTGGTAGCCTTGAGGATCCGGATTCTGCGTGCCAATGCAATAGGGAGCCATGCCACCGTCGATTTCCGGAATGACGATACGGGCATTCTTTGAGCCGCTGCTCATGGGAATGCTCTCGTTCATCCACTCGTCGTGGGATACAGAGACTGGGAAGGGACAGAACAAGGCAATGTTCTTTTCTTGCATCCACTGAATGAGCGTGTCGTTGCCTATTCGTCCCATGGGCAGATAGACCACAGCATCGGGTTCCAATGCCCGCAGCAACTTCTCACGTTTCTTGCCCATACCAGTCAGCGGATAGACATTCATGCCTTGCTGGGTCAGCAGTGAGATGAGGGTGTCAACGTGTTGACGGTTGCCTTCCATTGGGAAGGTGATACCTGATATTAGGGCTATGCGAGGACCGTCCGGATGGTAGAGGCCATTGGCCTTCAGATAGGTTGTCAGTTCATCTGACGATGTGAAGTACATGCCGTACTGACGGTGGTAGAACATGTTATCAGGCACCTCTACCGGTTTGTCGAAAGTCTGGTCTCCCCAACGGTGAGGTGTCGCCAAACGACGCAGGTAACGGAGTCCGTTGCGGAAGTTCTGACGGTTCTCGTTGTCGAAGTACTGCTGCAGGGTTGTGATTTGCTGCTCATCGAGGTTGTGATTCTCCACAAAGTCGCTGGTGCGTAGTGTCTTTGTAAATATTGGTACGCCCTTTTCTGCCACCCGTTTTACCTCTGCCATCTGCTCGTCGGTCAGGAAGATGCGGCGGGCATAGACGATGATGGCATCATAGCCCTCGAGACTCCCCATCTCCTCTGCCTCAACACACTCCACCTGGATATGACGGGAGTCGTTGTTAAGCGTGATATCGGCCTGTTGGGCCTTTAGGGCATTGACGACGAGGATACGGGTTGGAGCCAGATAATGGCAGTAGACGGCATAAGCCCCTATCACCACTATCACCAGCACACCAACAACTGCTAGAATCCTTCGACGACTCATTTCAATTCTTCAATTCTTCAATCTTTCAATTCTTCAATTCTTTTGATATAAAGGTCTTGTATCTCCGGCACTTCGCCCAGACCTTCAAGTCTCACGTCAACTGCGAGACCTTCCTTCTCGAGTGCTTCCTTCCATTCTACGGAAATATCATTGTTGGCATGATCGCCAGCCACGAAGAGCAGCGGCACCAATGTCACCTTTTTGCCTTTCATCGCCTTGATCTGAGCCAAAGCCGTCTCTTGTGTGGGATAGCCCTCAATCGTAGCCACATGATAATGAGCGTGACCATTGGCGCGTAGCATATAGTCGAGCTGACTATAGAGTGCCGTAGCCGGGCCTTCCGTTCCATGCCCGATAAAGAGCACATGCTCCCGTTTCGTGGCGTCTGCCACATGGCGGTTCACCAATACCTCGCACACCTTCTCTGCATCTTCTACGGTATAGAGCAATGGCGTACTCACCCAGATACTGTCGAAGAAAGGCCGTACCTGTTCCACATCCTGACGCAGACGGTCCATCTCGATACCGTCGATGACATACGAGGGTTGGATCTTCACCGTTCTGATACCCTCAGCACGCAACTGCAACAGTGCATCGATGGGCGTATCCTTCCTGATACCTCGCTGGGCCAGACGCTTCATCACGATACGGGAGGTATAGGCCTCACGAACCTTCATCTGAGGGAATGCCTTCACGGCCTTCTCGTTAATCGCATCGATGGTCTTCGCACGCGTCTCGTCATACGTCGTGCCGAAGTGCACCATCAATAAAGCAGTGTCCTGCGCCCAGCACGGAGCCGGGCACAGGAGCACCAAAAACAAACTTATATAATAATACACGTATTTCATCACACGCTTGTGATTACTTCAAAATTAGTCTTCTACAATACGGATCTGCTCGAAGTAGTAGCCCTCCGATACTTTGATGCCTTCGCTTACACTACCTGTAGCCACATCGTAGACATAGATCTGGGGCTGAGCGGTCTCAGTGTTCACACCAAAGTAAACCTTATTTTCGTTGGGATCGAAGGCAGAGCGCTGTGAGAAGCGGCCACTGCTATAAGGAATCTCCGTGCCGCCAAAGCTCATGCGGGTACGGGTACCAGCCTTCATGTCGACCACGCTATAATAGTGGGCATAACTGTCGATGGCTGTGCCAAGGGCTTCGTCATCGTGACGAGAGTAGCAGAACACCTTGCCATTGCCCAGATACTGGGTGGTCAGCAGCTTACCATCGCTGTTGGGGAATCCATTGTAGTCGGCATCGATGTTAAACTCACCCTTCTTGATGCGGAGCAATTTGCCCTCCTCACCAATTGAGGTGTCGCTGAAGGCAGCAATGTAGAGATTACCTGCCTCATCGAAGAAGGTGGTCTGCTGAAGCAACTCACCGTATGCAGAACCAGCCATCTCAGCTGCAAACGGACAGAGATTATCCTGCTCTACAGCCATCGTCTCGGCATTGATCACAGCTACGTGGAACTTCTCCTCCTTGGTAGCCTTACGGCCAGAGCCCTTCTTGTTATAGTAGAAATAGAACAGCTTGTTGTCGCTCTCACGATAGGCCAGAATACCACTGGTCGTAAACGACTCCCAATCATTGGCCACATTGATAGCAAGTGTACCCTCGCTGATGATTGTCATATCATCTGTATTGATCTTGGTCCAGACAATAGCGTTCTTGTCACCGTTGGCTGCCATGATGATAAGCTGGTTGTCAGCTATCCAGGCATGACAGTACTGGCGGGTGTTATAAGTATTTTCCTTGAATGGCTGAGCCTGAACCACCTCCATCTTGTTGTCCTTGAACTGCAGCTTCACAAAGCGGTCAGCACTTACGGGCACCTGATAATAGTATTTGCCACGCGTAATGGCTTCCATTGAATAGTCGGCGTTGATCTCTGCACCAACGTTCTTGAAATCTACGATTGCACCTGCATCCAGCTTCTCGCGGCTCTGCATGATGGTGGTCACGTCACGACCCATACCGCCCTGCTTGCCTACGGTCACTGTCAGGTCGAAATGATGGGGGCCTAACACCACTGGGGTGCTTATCTGTTGGAAGGTGACATTTGCAATCTCATCGGCATTCAATTCTACGACAGAACCGTCAGCCTTTGTGATCTTCATGACATACTGCTGTGCGCTAACACCAAGACACAGCATAGTGGTTGCAACTAATGTAAGTAGAAACTTTTTCATAAACTATAAACTTTAAACTATAAACTTCTTATTTATTCATAACTTTAATACTTGTCTTCGCTGATTTCACGATGTAGAGGCCTTTGCCGAGTGTGGTCAGGTCGATGTCGGCTGTTCCCTCGCTGTTGATACGCTGTGAGGCAACCAGTTTGCCGTCAACCGTAAACACACGGACCGTCTCGCCTGCACGGGCATGGGCAATGTAGACATGCCCCTGCTCCAGACGCGATGACTCATTGTCCAAGACTTCCTGAATAGCGGTAGGGACTGTTTCTGAGAAGCTGTAAGTCAGACCCTGAGACAGGTCTGCTGAGAGTTTCTCCACGCCTGCAACCGTCACTTTAAGAGTACCTTCAGTGATAGTCATCACTGGTTCGTCAGCCAAAGCAATGACGGTTTCCTCGCCTCCGCTGTTCAGAACCAGATACTTCACATTGTCTGCCTTCGCACTGGTGGCCATCAGCATCACCAGTAGCATCAGATAGAATTTGAGTTTTTTCATGTTGTTAATTGTTTAATGTTTAATGTAAGTTTATTCTGAACTTAGCAAACAGCGTCCTTCCGGGCTTCTGTAGCTTGTAGTTGTCGTAGATAGTCCTGTCGAACAGGTTCTCGCAGGTGAGAGCAAGGCTATATCGCTCGTTGAGCCATGAGTAGGTAGCCTGTGCGCCGAAGATATTCTTCTCAGGAATACGGGCCTTAGTCTCAAGGGCACCATAACCTTCCCACGAGAGATAAAACCAATGCACCCACTGATAGTCGATGCCCAGTTGCAGACGGTCGTGCTTAGTCAGGAGATTCCTGAATTGATAGCGGGCCTCGGCAGAGGCGTAGAACCAAGGACGGTTAGGTACGTGGTTGTCGAATGTGACCGAGGGCTTACCGTCGCTCTTAAATTCCTGACGATCGCGGGCATCCTGCCAGGTCACGTTGCCGACTATCTGCAATCGCTGTTGCCAATCATAGCGTAGCTCACCCTCCACACCCTTGATATGCACAGCTGGCACATTCACATACTGCATCATACCCTCTTTCTCCGACACCTGCGGTTGGATGTAGTTGTCCACCCGGCGCAGGAATCCGTTCACCTCATACGACAGCGTATGGTCGTTGCTCCTCAATGTGCCAAAGAGGCCCACGTTGAAGTTCTCACTCTTCTCCGGCTCTAAGGCCACATTGGCATAGATGGTAGTACCGTTGCCCAACAGTTCACGTGCCAAAGGCAGTCGCACACTGTGTTCATAGCTGGCTTTCAGTGCCAATGGTTCTATTGGTTGCAGCTTGATGCCGATGCCGCCACCTAAGTCGTTCGAGGTCGATGAGCCCTGCACCTCCCTTGAGCCAGTGACAGTAGGGATATCGGTCTGATTGATGTCCAGATGATTTACATAGTCCTTCAGGAAGAAAGTGTTGTTGAGTATCCCCCCAAAGAGTGTCTGATTGTAGGATATTCCGATGATATGCTTAGCCAGCACGTCATTGGCAGGCTCAAAGCTCTTGTCCACATCGTCCCAGCGGTCATTACCCGTACGGTTGAGGGCATAGCTCAGATTCAATAGATGCATATCATTAAAACGATATCTCAAATCAGCCCTTCCGATAGTGAGAGGCCGCTTATAATGACGTAGCGTTCTGGCTCTGCCTGTTATCTCATTACGCGAACTCTTGATGAAATCACCATTCCAGTCGTATTTACGATAGACGGTATCGATAGTCTGCGCATGGTCCCAAGTGTGCGACAGCGACAGACTTGCCGTCAGGTTTTTCAAGAGGAAATCGCGCTTCTGATAGTTGGCGCTGAGGCTCCAGGCCTCGGAGCGACGCTCTGCCTCACCCACCACCTTGGTCTGAATCTGACCTGTCTGTACTTCCTTCTCCACCTTGTTATATGAAATGCTCACGAAGAATTCGTCAGCCCACCACTTATCAGTGAAGCCCACTTCCAACTGTCCTAAGGCCGACAGATAATCATCGTGGAATCTACGACGGTCTACAGCGATATACTCTCGACTCTCCTCATTCCATACCTCCACGCCTCGCATCATGTAGTCGTTCTTTGAATAGTTGATGCCCAACGTAGGACGGATGGTTAGTCCGTTTTTGAAGACATACTGCGCATTAAGGTCACCCTTATGCGTATGATAGGAGCCAAAGCCGTAACTTGCATCGAGATAGTTCACCTTCTTACGGTTGGTGACGATATTCACAGCACCACCAAGAGCATCGCTGCTAAGCCAGGTGGGCACCACACCTTTATAAATCTCGATATGATCAATGAGATTAACAGGTAAATTGGTCAGCGTCACGCCAGAGCCTTTCGCATCTAAGGGCACACCGTCAATGAAGTAGCGTACAGAATTGCCAGACATACCATTGATGGAGAGGTCGAAGTCAGAACCCACGCCACCTTCTTCTCTCAGCTTCACGCCTGCCGTACGATCCACCAGTCCGCTTAAACTGCTGATGCTGCTGACAATGGAATGTACGTCGATAGCATTCACAGAAAGAGCCCCCTCACGTAGTCGCTGGGTTTTCGATTTGCCGGTGACGGTCACATTGTCCAGCATCACCGAATCTTTCATCTGGCTCTTCCGCATCCTTGCATCCTGTGCAAATACAGATGCCTGCACCAACAGACAGAGCGACAGCCAAAACAGCCTGTCTTTCAATTCTTCAATTTTTTAATTCTTCAATTTTTCCGCTCAGCCTTATTCCCGAGGCCTTCGCTTCATTTATGTCGAACATGGCAGGTTTCCTGGCTCTCCCCGATAAGTCCGCCTTCCCAACAACTACAATTTTTCAATTCTTCAATTTTCGTTGCAAGTGGCTTCGTTTGGACTTAACATAATGGGGATTACAGTAGCGGGTACTGCTCAGGATTCGCACCTGATTCCCTTTTCTTGCACGGATGAAACACCCATGCATCACCATTTCGGCTGCAAAGGTACACATAATTTTATATATATGCAATTTTTTCCCGATAAAATTGTGGTGATTCTGACAAAAGGGTAAATAGGGCGTATTTCGAACCAGCGTCACCCGATTATTTTTCCTGAATCCACAAACTTTTTGCAAGAAAAACGAGCAATTATTTGTTTTTTAAGAAAAAAGCATTATCTTTGCAAAGTCAAACATAACTAATGATATTTATAGGGCACAATGGTTCCAGGAATCCCCGAACCTATTTGCACACGATAAACAGATTAATCCACTTAAAACCCAACAAGATTATGAAGAAGCAAAAAGTACAAATGCTAATTACCGCGATTGTGTTACTCATGCTCGTGGGGAGCATCATGCGCTGCCAGCTGAGAGAGGCCGACGCGCCTCAGAAGGAGAATGTCGAAGCCGCCGAGGAAGCCTCGCGCCAAGTGCCCGAGCAGGGTCCCGCTCCCGAGATGAAGCCCGCCGAGCCTGCCGACTCCATCCTGACGATGATAGAGCGCAGGTACTTCGAGGCCCTGACGAAGATTGCCGACGGCGGAAAGGTCTATGCCACCGATGCCGACGGCAAGCGCAGTCCGAAGGCCTTCACACGCTTTGAAGACTACAGACAGTTCATTGCCGACAACCCGCAGTACCCCAAGAACTATTACTCCTACGACGCCGACGGCAAGTCAACTAACGTCAACTTTAAGACCAACGATTAATGAAAAGAATTATCTCTATGATGGTATTGGCGCTGTTGGCCATCAGTGCGACGGCGCAGACGACTGACCGGCTGTCGGCCAGTTCGGTGCTGCATTACAGCCCGAGAGGCACCGAGAGTGACAAGGACATGATTGAGATCTTCCGCTACGAAGCCCAGCTGGAGGGTAAGCGATGGAATACGAATTATTATGATGACAAGGGATATTACGGGGCAAAGACTACAGAAGAGAAGGAAGCCTATCTGAAGAAAGAGGCGGAGATGCTGGAGAAATATCCTGTGGATCACGAGAAGCTCGTTGTCGTCCAGATGTCCGACGAATCTCCCTTCGCACTCACTTACGATGTTAAGGACACCTCGCTGGTGGTGCTGAAGAGCAACGAGGAGAATCTCGTCTGGGACAAGACCAAGATAAAAGTCGCGAAGACGAAGGTCGACGTGGCTTTGTATGACTCTATCCAGATGCTGCACATGCTGGCCAATTATACCGCTGTGCCTATGGATCAGCGCCCCTTCGATCGGCTGGTGCATTTTGTAAAGCCCAAAAAAGACCCTAATGCCTTGCATTCAGGCATATTTCCTGATGAGTATGACTTCATATATCTCCATTTCGTATGGGGCGACCCCACAGGTGACAAATATGCCAAAACCCATAACTGCGAATCGGAGACGGCCAAGATACTGAAACGAACGTTCCTCCGAATCTGCTGGGCAGTTTACAACAACAGACCCGATCTTCTTGAAACACTCGAGGACACCATCCACCTGCTTCTGACCCAATACCGCAGGCTCCTCCTGCCCGATGTGAATGTCGATGGCATCGCTCTCGACAAGTCTCGTCGACAATGGGGGACGAACTGACAATCAAAGCGATAGGCTATTGTTTTATTTCTGACTTGTATTTGATGTTGGCTTTGTTCAGTATGTTGCGATAGTAGGCCGACACATCCTTCCAATGATAGAAGGGGTAGCTGTCGGTATCGATGGGAACGGGAACTCCCAAAAGATGATGAGTTCAGCATCTAAGTATGTAGCAGATTTTTCCCAATAAAAATTAAATCCCGAGGTAAAATAGTAGCACTTCGGGATTTTTTGCGTATATTTGCCGGACAAACCAACAAATAGAAGAAAAAAGCAGATTAATGAATACAAAAAGAATGTTTTTATTGGTGCTGTTGATACCGGCCATGGTGGCGACATCGGCACAGGCAGAGAAGGCATCACGGTTTGACGACCTGTATCATTTCATTGAGAACCTCGATGTATTTGAATACGGACAGGAAGAAACGCACGCGTATTACATCCCAGGACATCACGTTCTGCTCAACGGAAAATGGAAATTCTTTTATGGAGATACACCTCAGGAGATACCAGGTAACTTCTTCGAGGAGAAGTTCTCCGACGCGAAGTGGGCGACCATAGATGTGCCATCAAACTGGGAGATGAGAGGCTACGGCGACCCGCTGTTCCGCAACGTGGCCGCGCCGTTCAAGGCCGACCCGCCGATGACCCCGCGCGACTACAACCCGACGGGAGCCTATCGCACCACGTTCACCATCCCGTCTGACTGGAACGGAGAGGAGGTCTTCCTGCGTTTCGAGAAGGTGGCATCAGCCTCATTCCTGTGGGTCAACGGTCAGGAGGTAGGCTACAACGAGGGCGCTCAGGAGCCTGCCGAGTACAATATCACTCCGTATCTGAAGAAAGGTCGCAATACGCTGGCCATGAAGGTGATCAAATACAGCGACGGCTATTATCTCGAAGGGCAGGACTATTGGCGCCTGGCCGGCATCTTCGACGATGTCTGGCTCTATGCCACGCCCAAGACCCGTCTGTTCGACTGGTATGTGACAACCGATCTGGACAAGGATTACCGCGATGCTGACTTGAACATCGAGGTGACCGTCAGGAGCTATGATGAGCAGCCGGTGAAGACACCATTGAAGGTTCAGGCCGTGCTGACTGATGCCGATGGAAAGGAAGTGGCGCGATTGGAAAGTCAGGCAGCAACGTTCGCCAACGGCAGCAGCACATTGACGCTGAACATGAGCAAGCATATTGCCAACCCCTTGAAATGGACGGCCGAGACACCGAATCTGTATGAACTTAAGATGTACCTCGTGGATGCCGCAACAGGCAAGCGATTATCGGAAAGCACGCCTGAGGATGCCCGTCAGGACGTGGGCTTCAAGGAGACTGAAATGCGCGATAATGTGTTCTATCTGAACGGCAAGCCCCTGAAGGTCAATGCGCAATGCTCGCACATGCAAGATCCCGACAATGGCCATGCCGTCACGGACGAACTCATTAAGAAAGATATGACCATCCTGAAACAGTTTGGCTTCAATGGCGTGCGCACCAGCCACTATCCGCCCGTGCCGCGCTATCTGGAATATGCCGCCCGCTACGGACTCTATATCATCGATGAGGCAGGCGTAGAGGCGCATGCCACCGAATGGGTTTCAAGCGACAAGCGCTTCATTCCGATGTACAGGGAGCGAGTGCGCCGGATGGTGCTGCGCGACCGCAACCAGCCAGCGGTGCTGTTCTGGAGTGCCGGCAATGAAAGCGGCGAGGGTCCCAACATCGGTGAGGTGATCGACGAAGGCCGCAAATACGACAAGACCCGTTGGTGGATGTACGGCGGCAATGCCTACAGCCATCCCGCAGAGGATATCATCGGTCCGCGCTACCCGACGCCGCTGGCACTCGACCTCAGGGTGGGTCGTCACGGCGACGGCGACGTGCGTCCGTCGTTCATGGATGAGTATATATCTGTGGCTGGCAACAGCGGTGGTATGTTCGACGAGATGTGGCGCGCCATCTATACCCACGAGCGAAGTATCGGCGGTGCCGTCTGGGACTTCGTATCGCCGGGACTTACGCAGCCCGCACGAAGGCTCGCCGACAAATCGGGCCATCAGGTGATGACACATATCATGGGCAATGCCAAACTGGTGGCCGACAGTCGCAATCGTAAAAACCATGTGATTGACCTGAGCGGGCATGACGAGTGGGTAGAAGTCTATCGTGACGACTGCTTGGAGATTACTGGCAGCAACATCACCATCAGTTTTGATGTCTGTCCCCGTAAGCTCATCAGTTCCTGTGGCTCGTTTGTAACCAAGGGCGAGTGGCAGTTTGGCGTCGAGCAGAAGAGCAAGGAACAGCTGGTGTTCTATATCAATACCGACAAGGCTCCTGAGGGGGCACAAGGCGAAGCCCGTCCCTTCGGCAGAAGGCCTGCGGCAACGAACCACAAGTACGAACTGTCAGCCCCGCTGCCCAGTGACTGGGAGAACAAGTGGCACCATGTGGAAGCCTGCTACGACGGAAAGCAGATGACGGTAAGCATCGACAACGCTCAGGTGGCTCAGATGGAGGCACAGGGCAACATTATCAACGCGCCTTTCCCCGTGAACATAGGCCGCAACGAGCAGACCCACGGACAGGATACCCGCGTCTATATCTGCGATGCATTGATGGATAATGTCATCATTGCCGACACATCGGGCCAGTTGCTGAACCTCGACTTCGAGACGGAGCAGCAGGAGGGCAAGTATTTCAGTTACGGCATAGGCGCCCGCACCTACGGCACGATATGGCCCGACAGAACCGTACAGCCGGAAATCTATCAGATGAAGAAATCAGCCCAGCCCGTATCCTGCACGTTGCTGAGTGCAGATAACGGTACGGTAGAGATATGGAACAGAAACCATTTCATCAACACTTCTTATTACGATATGAAATGGGAGCTTTACGAGGATGGCGTATGTCTGCAGCAGGGAACGCTCAGTCCTGATGTCGCACCGTTGGCCAAGAAAGTCATCACCATACCCTACAGTCGTCCTGCCCTCAAGCCAGGATGCGAATACCGCCTGATGATAACCAGTAGTCTGAAGGTCGATGAGATATGGGCGAAGAAGGGTCACGTTATGGCCTGGGATCAACTGGAACTCCCCTGGCGCCAGTTAGCAATACCTTCTGACAAGACCATCGGAAAGGCCGTGCTAAGTCAGACGCATGATGCCATCACGGTCAGCGGCAACGGATTCTCCTACGCATTTACCCCCGATGGCCAGCTCTTCAGCATCAAGCAATCTGGCAAGGAACTGCTCAAATCGCCGCTCCAGATGAATGTGTGGCGCGCCCCGCTGGCCCTCGAGGTCGACGGTTGGGGACAATACAACATCGCTTACAACAACCGCAAGGCTTGGAACGGCTCGCAGATAGCCAACGAATTCTATAGCAACAACCTGAACGCCATCACCCGCATCCCCATCTCTTGCCAAGCTTTCGAAGCCGACGGTCAGGTGTATGTCAATGTGCGCTGCTTCTCGCAGTTCGGTGCACCCGTCAACACGACGCTCGATGCCTACATCACCGGTTTGCGCTATTCTGGCTTCTCAGAGGTCTATGAGTACCGCATCAACGGCGACGGCACCATCGCCCTGCATCATATTCTGGAACCCGAGGGACAGATGCCCGCCCTTCTGCCACGCATCGGACTGACCATGACGCTCTGCGACGAGATGCAGCAGGTGAAGTGGTACGGTCGTGGCCCGGAGGAGAACTATCCCGACCGCAAAACTGGTTACGCCATTGGCATCTACGAGAAAACCGTAGATGATATGTTCGAGCCTTATCTGATACCACAGGACTGCGGCTTGCGCTGCGACAACCGCTGGCTCGACATGAGTAATGCCAACGGCCAGGGACTGCGCTTTGCGATGGACGAGCCGTTCAACTTCAACGCCTACCACTATAGCACCGACAACCTGACGAAGGCGGTATATACCTACCAGCTCCAGCAGCAGGACGGCATTACCCTGAACCTCGACTACAATACTACAGGCGTAGGCTGCACGGCATGCTATGTCCTGCCAGGCTATCAGGTCAAGCCCACCCGCTATGAGCGTCATCTGACAATAAACCCAATAGCTCAACTTCGATAGACCATGAAAAAAGATGTTGCATTAGCGTTGTCGAGCGGTGGCGCCAGGGGACTTGCCCATATCGGTGCCATTGAGGAGTTGGAAGCACAGGGCTTTCGGATCACCTCCATTGCAGGATGTTCAATGGGCGCGCTTATCGGCGGCGTCTATGCGGCAGGAAAGCTTGCGGAGTTCCGCGAGTGGATGAAGACCATCGACAAGAAGAAGATGATGGAACTGACCGACTTCTCGTTCAGTCTGAACCATGTGGTTAAGGGTACACGCATTATCGAAGCCATTATGGAGTTTGTACCCGATGTGCTGATTGAGGACCTGCCGATACCCTATTGTGCTGTCGCCACTGACTGGAAGTCGGGGAGTGAGGTGGTGTTCCGTGAGGGCAGTATGTTCGAGGCTATCCGTGCTTCAATCTCGCTCCCGTCGTTCTACGAACCTGTGCAGCGCGACGGTATGATTCTCATTGACGGTGGCGTGACCAATCCCATCCCGATGAACCGCGTGGTGCGCCACGAGGGCGATATCCTTGTGGGTGTCGATGTGAGTGGTCACGACTACGCAGCACAATGGAAGAAACAGCATGAGCTGGCCGAAAGGCGCAAGCACAGCACGTCGCTGTCGCAACAGATACTCAACCGACTGATACCCGATAACCTCGATTTCAATTACTACACGGTACTTTCGCGCGTCAGTTCGATTATGATTCGCCAGAACTCCCTGTTGATGGCCCAATTGACTAAGCCCGATATCCTGGTTGACATCCAGATGAGCCGTTACGGCGGTTTCGACTTCGATAAGTCGGAGAAACTCATTGCCATTGGCCGGAAGAAAACGCAGGAGGCATTGAGCCATTGACGTTTGTTGAAGGAATCGGGGCGTTCGTTGAAGATATTTGGCAAACGCTCCGATAATCTTTACCTTTGCACCATCATTACAAACTACTATACAAATATGAAAAAGTTGTTTTTATTATTGACAGTACTGATAGGGACTCTGATGGCACAGGCCAGGGACTACACATACTTGACGTTTGAACTGACGGACGGGGTGAAGGCTTCTGTTTCTGTCGAATCGCTGACGTTGACAATCAGCGGAAACACTCTGACTGTTGGCTCGCAGCAGTTCACCCTCTCGAACCTTTCGAAAATGTACTTCTCGACAACTGACGAAACGACGACGGGCATCAATGAGATTTACGATTTACAAATTGACAATTTACTATTGGAATCCACAGAAATCTACGATCTGCAGGGCCATAAAATCGACAATCGGAAATTGTCAGATCGTCAATTACCTCATGGCGTGTATATTGTGAAGACGAAGAGTAAAACCTATAAAATGATCGTGAAATGAGGCGCATATTATTATCTATGATAGCCCTCGTGCTGACGATAGCAGCCATGGGCCATACGCTGAACGTGCGGGTGGGCAGCGTGACCTATCAGTTCCCCGCTGCACAGACTGGCGAGATGACCTATACTGACGGCACATCGCTGACCATTATGGGCAAGACCTTCACACTCAGCGATATCGACGCGATGACGGTGGACGACACGAACGTTACCGACGGGGCCATCGCTGTCGCATATAACGGCTCGTCGGCTTTGGTGACTGTGGCAGGCAATATCGCCCAGTACGTCACGCCAGCCGTCAGCGGGGCTCACGTGTCGATAGTCCAGAGTAACGACCTGGCTGAGGAAATCACCTACACGCTGAGTGGCACATCTACCGACGGCGAGTTTTATATGTCGGGCTCATACAAGGCCACGATAGAGCTGAACGGACTGACGCTGACCAATGCGACGCCTGTGTATAGTGGTTCAGCCGTACACATCCAGAACGGCAAGCGTATCAAGGTGAAACCCATTACCGGCACCACCAGTACCCTCGTCGATGCCGCTACCGGTTCGCAGAAGGGCTGCCTCTACATCAAGGGCCACGCCGAGTTTGCGCAGAAGGGTACGCTGAATGTCACGGGCAACGTGAAGCATGGCATCAAGACGGGCGAGTACATGACGTTGAAGAACGCCACAATCAACGTGACGTCTGCCGTGGGCGATGGCATCAACTGTGCCGAATATTTCCTCATGGAGAGCGGCACTATCAATATCAGCGGAACACAGGACGATGGTATCCAGTGCGATATCGACGGCGACGCCTCGACGGGCGAGACTACCGACCATGAGGATGAGGACAGCGGAAACATCTATCTACAAGGTGGTACCGTCAACATCACCGTCACAGCCAATGCCGCCAAGGGCATCAAAGGTGAGGGCGATATGATCATCAGCAATGGCGACATCACCGTGAAGACCACGGGTGGTGGTGTCTGGGACAGCGACAAGGTGAAGACCAAAGCCTCGGCCTGTCTTGGTGCCGACGGTAACATGACCATCAGCGGCGGCACGATGAACCTGACCAGCACGGGTGCTGGTGGTAAGGGCATCAACGTCGACGGATCATTCACCGCTACGGGTGGCACATTGACTATCAAGACTTCTGGCAATGCCGTCGTGGCATCCTCCAATGGCACACTTTCCACCGTAACTTCATCGCAGCAGCTCGACCGCTACAAAAGCGATTATAAGTCATCGCCCAAAGGCATCAAGATTGATGGTGCCATCATCATCAGTGATAATGCCGTCATCAGCGTTACCACGACTGGTGCAGGTGGCGAGGGCATCGAGAGCAAGACCAATATCAACATCACGGGCGGACAGGTGACTGTCAATGCCTCAGATGATGCCATCAACGCTTCGTATAGTGATGATACCAAGGGCACCAGTGGTGCTGGCGACCTGACTGTCAGCGGCGGCTATGTCTATGCCCGTTCTACCGGCAACGACGGTATTGATGCCAACGGTAACTGTTATATTAAGGGTGGTGTGGTCTATGCCATCGGCACAACATCGCCCGAGGTGGCCATCGACGCCAATAGCGAGGAGAAGAAGAAGCTTTACGTCAGCGGCGGCACAATCATCGCCATCGGCGGACTGGAGTCGGGTGCCAGTCTCTCGCAGTCGTGCTATTCCACCAATTCATGGAGCAAGAACGCCTGGTACGCCCTGACCGTCGGCAGTGAGACGATTGCCTTTAAGACTCCTTCGAGCGGTGGCAATACCCTTGTTGTCAGCGGCGCCTCTACGCCCACGCTCAAAAGCGGTGTCACCGTTAGCAGCGGCACCAGCATCTTCGACGGCGTCGCCTATACCAATGCCATCGTTACTGGCGGTTCCAGCGTTAGCCTCTCGACCTATACAGCCAGTGGCGGCGGTCCGGGTGGAGGTGGTCCTGGCGGCTGGCGTTGACGACATTGTTCATAGGACAGAATTCAACAAAAGTTAAATCTCAAGGCAAAACAACATTGCTTTGGGATTTTTTTGTATCTTTGGACCGAAACTAATTAAAGAACAAGTATGGATCGTCATCAAAGTTTATTATTGATTGTTGTTTGTGCATTCCTTTGCAGTACTGCAAGTGCACAAGACCAGCGTTTCGAGAA
>Ga0310786_10003850_pt1 | contig 21370 bp, 17 predicted proteins | sample AusTroGonzalo_MG_FD_203881 | JGI IMG/M metagenome (GOLD analysis project Ga0310786, IMG submission 203881) | Bovine rumen microbial communities from tropical cattle in Woodstock, Queensland, Australia - Gonzalo_03 (v2) (version 2) | ecosystem: Host-associated > Mammals > Digestive system >...
TGCCACATCGAACTCTATGCTTTCCACAGGAGTAGCCACAACGCTCACCTTGCAGGTCTTAACCACCTCGCCGATGGTAGCGGTTATCTCGGCTTCACCAATAGCTTTGGCGGTTATCTTACCGCTCGCGCTGACTGTTGCCACGTTTTTGTTACTGCTTGCGTAGGTCGGAGTCTCCACTGCTGTACTCGGTACGAAAGCCGTCACGCTGAGGGTCTCTGTGCCGCCTACGTAGAGTGTCACCTCTTCTTGCGACAACGTGAAGTCGGTAGGCATTATATGCTTGCGCACATAGACATATACATACACAGCACCAGCCGTACTGGCTTTGTAGGGCTTGATGGCCGCGTTGGTCGCATGGTACTTGAAGTACGCGTTCGAGTTTCCGAGGTTGTGTACATAAACGCCCTTGTTTTCGTCTGCAACAAACTCCCACATCAGGTTCTTGGTGGAGGTAGTGTTCTCCAGCGACAGGTCGTTGTTCCTTTCCGCCAGCACCTTCGTCGAGCCTATCGGTTGCAGTGCCAACCCCGTCTTGTTATTGATCTTGATCAGCACCATTCGGAGGGCATTGTCAGCGTACGCACCATCCTCGGTGACTGTCACGTCACTGGTCAATGCCGTCAGTTTGTTGCCATCCAACTTACCGGCAATCACGCCGTTGCCCTGGTAGATTGTTGCGAGGATGATTGTGTCTTTCTCTGCCAGAGTGATTGGGTCAGTGACCTTGGCGAACAATGCCGGTTCAACCACGTGGATGGCGATCTGCGCACTGATGCCGTCGCAGGTGGCAGTGATTGTTGCCTCGCCTGCGGCTATGCCTTTCACCAGACCTTCCTCGCTCACCGTGGCTACTTCCTCGTTATTTGAGGCGTAGGTGATACCATGATCCGTAGCTGCCTGTGCGGGTGTCACTACCGGCGTTAATTGCAGCGAAGAACCCTTGGTCAGCGTTGCCTCTGCCGGCAATACGATGCTCTCCACCGAGGTGGCAATCACCTTGACCTTACAGGTCTTAACGACCTCGCCTATCGTGGCGGTGATATCCGTCTCGCCGATAGCCTTGGCGGTGATCAGACCGTTGCTGTTGACCTTGGCTACGGTCTCGTCGGCACTTGCGTATGTCGGTTTCTCGCTCGCGTAATCCGGCACGAACGCCGTGACGCTGATGGTCTTCGTGCCGCCTACACCCAGTGTCACCTCTGTATCCGAGAGGGTGAAGTCCGTGATTGTCGGTTTAACGATCGTCAGCGTTGTGCTGGCACTCACGCTCGGTACACGCACTGAGGTAGCGGTCACAGTCACGGTGCCTGTCACCTTCTTTGCTTTCAGTTTACCGTCGGCATCTACCGTGGCTTGATAACTCTTATCTACCGTCCATTCCAGCGACTTGTTTTCCGCATTGCTCGGCGTAAAGACGAGGTACTGACTCATGTCGATCGTCTGCCCTTGGTCGATGGTCTCCGGTGCTCCGACAAACTCCAAGTTCGTCAACTTAACCGTTGCCGGGATCAACGTGATGCTCACAGGCTTTGAGCCTTCCAGCGCGTCGAGTTTGATATCTTGCGTCAGGTAAGCCAGTTTGGCATTCAATGCGCCGGTCTTCGTGGCTGTACCTAAGTATTTGACGGTCACGGTACCGCTGGCACGGTCACCTTGGTCGCTTACCTCAAACAGTGCAGCGTCTGCACCTTCTATCTCCCAGATAATATCGTCTGTCAGGTTCTCGGCGGTGTAGTTCACTGTCACCTCTTTCTGCTCGTCTTGCTCCACCTCGCCGAACACGATGTCGCCTATTGTCAGACTGCTCTGCAGCTCTTGTGCCTCGCCGGCTTTCTTGTAGATGGCGATATCCGCGCCCGCACCGCTGTTGTAGGGCTTGAAGCGGTCACTGTTGAAGCGTACCGGGAACGTGACGCTCAAGTCTTCGGGATCGTTGTTCGGACGGTAAACAGTCGCTACGCCATCCGTCACATCGACTGCCCAGTTGGCTAATATCTTACCCGCCTCCGTTGCCGCCAGTGTAAACGCACCGCTGCCGGTCACGTCGTAATGCAGACGTTTCTGTGTGTCCGTTGTCGTAAACTGCCAGTTACCGCTGTATTTCTTTGCCGTGAACATCTGAGCGCCCGTCGGTACGTCAGCCTTGCCTGTGGTCTTGTTTACCGTCACATTCTCCGTCAGTGCTCTGATATAAGCATATGTACCATCGTACTTATCTGTCACTGCGCCTGCACTCTCGTTCACGAACACGATCACGTCGCCATCATGCAGATCGCTCGTTGTGTTCACACGCTCAAACGGAGTGGTCGTGTCAACAATCGCGTCAGCGGTCACTACGAGTTGGATGGTCAGATACACGCTCGAGCTCTCTACCGTCCAGTTCGCATCCGTGTAACTGAAGAAACGGATCTTGCCGGTATAGCTGCCCGCCTTGTCTGCATAGTAGTTGAGCGTCAGGCCTGCACCTTCGGCTTCATTGTATTCATCACCGCCGTATATATACCCCTCAGATGCCGTACCTTCTATCCAGAACGATGCACCGTCAGCAGGCATCGTCACATCCTCAAAGAATACACCACAGTACTGTTGCAACCCGGAATACGTCACATCGAAGGTCACCGAGCCTTCGACCTTCGTCTTACCTTTGATGCTTACTTTACCGAAGTCCACGTTGTTTGGCGTCACAGTGATGCTCACAGCCGCAAAACTCATTGCACTAATCAAGATTAGTGCCACTAAAGATAGTGTTTTTTTCATGATATGTTGTTTATTTTATTGTTGTCTGCTTCGCCTGTTGTTTGGCTTTTTGCTTTCGCACTGCAAAGGTACTAAAAAAAATCCACATTTGCAATTTTTTTGTAATAAAATTTGTATTTATCAACTATTTTTTGTACCTTTGCAGCGATGAACACTATTTTTATTGTTTTACCGATATTAACGATCCTGATGTTCGACTTGGGTTTGACGCTCAAGCCGCAAGACTTCAAATTGATTGTACAACGCCCCAAAGCGGTGGTCGTTGGTCTGATTGGGCAGATTATTCTGCTGCCGCTCATCGCGTGGGGAATCATACACCTTACATTGTACACAGTATACCTTACACCCTACGCCATCCACCTTTCACCTTTATTCATCATCGGCATTATGCTCGTTGCATGCAGCCCGGGTGGAAGTTCGAGTAATGTGTTCTCGATGTTGGCAAAGGGCGACGTAGCGCTTTCGGTGACGCTGACGGCATGCAGCAGCCTGATCACGCTCTTCACGCTGCCGCTTATCATGGCGTGGGTGACCAGAAGTATTCAGTTCTCAGACGTCAGCATTCAGTTGCCGATAGGTAATCTGCTGATTCAGAACCTTGTGCTGATGGTCGTGCCGATTGCTATCGGTTTCGTCCTCAATATCTTCCGTGAGCAAGCCGCAGCGAAGATTCACAATATCCTCAAGCGCATCGCTATGCCGGCGTTGATATTGTTGGTGACGATCTTTTTCTATCAGCACCAACAGACCATCGCAGCGGAGTTTGCATCGTTAGGGCTGACGATGACCATCCTCATTCTGGCGACAACAGGTTGCGGCGCTCTGCTCTCTTGGCTCTTACGGCTGACCGCTAAGGAACGCCGCACGTTGGTCATCGAGATCGGCATGCAGAACGCAGCACAAGCCATTACTATCGCCTGTAGTCCGATCATCTTCAACAACGAGATCATTGCTATCCCGGCTATCATCTACGCCCTGATGATGAACCTTATCCTTTTAGCCTACGTAGGAATAACCAAAATACAGAAAGGACAATAAGCAACATGAGACCATTTCTCCTCCTGATCATAGCAGCCGTTACCTTGACAGCTTGCCATCAGCAAACCGATAATCCTCACCCGTCATGGGCAAGAGGCGCAGACCTGAGCTGGCTTAGTGAGATGGAACACGACGGAGTCACCTTTGGGGACAACAACGATTGCATCGAGTTGCTCCGAGGCATGGGCATGAACGCTGTGCGGTTGCGCGTGTGGGTGAATCACTCTACCGGCTGGAGCAACCAACCCGACATGCTATACCTTGCCAAACGGGCTGCCCAAGCCGAACAGCGGCTGATGATCGATATCCATTACTCGGATTTCTTTGCCGACCCCAGTCATCAGACCGTCCCGGAAGCATGGCAGGACTATGACTACCCGAGCATGTGTGAGGCGGTGCGTACACACACGCTCGATGTCCTCAATGCGCTCAAGCAAGAGGGAATAACCCCCGAGTGGGTACAGATCGGCAACGAGACACCTAACGGTATGCTCTGGCCTATGGGAAAAGTGGAAAAGCCGTCAGAAGGAAGCAATCAGTATTCGGAAGGTTGGATTCACTACGCCGGCTTCACGCGCGTGGGCTACGATGCAGCGAAAGAGGTATTCCCGGATATCACGGTGATTGTGCATGTCGATAACGCTTACGAACGACGCGACTGGTTCTGGCAATCGATGTATGATAATGGTGGCAAGTGGGATATGATCGGTCTGAGCCACTACCCGATGATGAGCGCATGGAATGGGGGCAAAACATGGCAGGAAATGAATGAGTTGGCTGAAAAGAACATCCAACGTCTCATCCATGACTGGCATTGTCCGGTGATGATCGCCGAGGTCGGAATGTTCGCCAACAACCCCGAGTCCGAGACCGTGATGGCTGATTTCCTCAACCGCATCACCGCTATCGACTCCTGTGCCGGGATCTTCTATTGGGAACCCGAGGTGTATGGCGGTTGGCGACCGGCGGAGTACATCCCGCTCGGATGGGGCAGCTACGATATGGGGGCATTCACCCCGGATGGACGCCCCTCGGAAGTCATGCTGCAACTATTGCATAGCAAATAACCGAATCGGCTACCAACAGATATACCAGCCTATTTACGCACTGTGTTTTAGTGGTTCCAGATGAATGGTGATCAGCGTGCCTGCACCGAAACGTTCACGCAGTTTCTGCTCCAGCAGAGCGCTATGTCTGTGTGCCTCGTAGAGCGACACATCGCCGCGCATACGCAAGTGCATCTCGATGGAATAGACATTTCCCACGCGCCGCGTACGGAGATTGTGCAACTCGCTCATCTCACTATCTTGCGATACAATCTCGCGAATCTGCTGTTCAATCTCTTCCGGCAGACGTTTTTCCATCAGATCCTGTACGGCTTCATGAAGGAGCTTGCCTGCTGTGACGATGATAAAGATGCTGACAAGCACGGCAGCTATCGGGTCAAGTATCGCCCATTTGCCGCCGAACAGCAACGCGCCGCCTATACCGATAGCCGTAGCCACCGATGACAAAGCGTCTGTACGATGATGCCAGGCATTGGCTGCCAGAGCCGGCGAATCAACACGGCGGCTGACACGGATTGTGAGCCAATAGATGATTTCCTTAGCGGCTATACTGATGAGTGCCGCCCATAATGCAATCCGCTTCGGCATAGCCAAGTCCGGTGCATAGAGAGCAGACACTATCTTCTTCACCCCTTCCGCAGCCAACACGCCACCGGCCACCACGAGCGCAATAGCCACAATAGTGGTTGCCAGCGTCTCGTACTTGCCATGACCGTACGGGTGGTCATTGTCCGCAGGACGGCTACTAATCTTCACGAACAGCAATACCACAAAATCCGTCAGCAGGTCACTTAACGAATGAACGGAATCCGCTATCATTGCCGCAGAATGACCGAAAACACCCGCCACGAACTTCAGGGCGGTCAACAGCACATTGACCACACTACCCCACAGGGTGATCCGTATTATCTCTTTCTCGCGTGTCATCGTTATTTATCAATCAGTTTGACCGCCACCTTCTTATTTTGCACATTGCAGTGCTGCACGACCGAGGTCGGTCATCAGACCGCGTTGTTCGAGGTCGACACAGCGTTGTTTGTTCAGATCTGTCCAATGGCTGCGTTTCTGCCGCGGCGAGAGGCGTTGCGCCAGACGTCCGTCAGGCAGACGCTTGAGTGTTGAGTCAATCCAACCGAAACAAAGAGCCTCTTCCACAACATCAATGTATGGCAGACACGCGCCTTGTGGCTTGTTCTTGCCGCGATACATGGCAATCCAACAGCATCTCTCCGTTGCTGCATTTCGCACGAACCACTCCCTGAGTTGTGCCCGCTCACTATATTCCAACAAATCAACTATTTCCATCTGTGTCAGGTTCTATCGTGAGCCTTTATTTTCTCATCTCCAATCCTGTGATGGTATAGACTTTGTCACCGCGGAGGATGAGAATCTGGCCATTGCGGAGGATCTTATTTGTCATTTGTGATTTCTTTCGATCGGCAAAGCCGTGGTTATTTGTAATTTTTTCATTAGCAGATGGAGTTTCCTGTTTCTGTTCGTACGGTCCTAGGTCATGCGCCTTGCCAGAAGCGGGTGACGCGAGGAACGGGAAATCCGTGATCAGTTGGTTCCAATTCGGTATAACCGCCTCCGGCACTTCGCCTCCGGCGTCCACGAGCTTGCTGCCCGGCATCAGTCGGGCAAAACGACTCGGCATAGAGCCGTCGCCGCGACGCGGAGCAATCGCATCATCCTCACTGAGCGAGACATATTCGTCGCGCGAGAAACCGGTTACCAGATGGTTTGTCCAGCCGAGTTTCGTCGGAGGAGTGACCACCGCATTGTAGTCATCCGTACCGACACAGATCTCCTGTCGGCCGAAGCAGATATTGTTGTAATAGAACGTATTGGCATCGGAACCTCCGGACTCGAACATATAGTCATAACTATTGTCAAAAGCGAGACACCCGACAAGCACATGTCCGCCCTTGTGGTTGTTGCAGTCAAAACCCTTGACCGAAGAACTGATATCACATCCGAAGGCGATGCAACGGTAGGCATAATGGATACCCTGGCTGTTACCGCCTGTGCCGTTGCCGCCGAGTTTGATACCATTGCCGTTGCCGGAGAAAGACGCAGAAGTATCGAGGTAGTCCTTCACCCACAAGTGATCCTCTTTATTCCCCGACTCCCACGCCCAGCACTCTGCCAGAATAACGTCGTAATCCGTTTCAAACAGATCCCACGCGTCATCGGAGTTACGCCACGCGCGGCAACGGATGAAGCGGTTACCTTTGCCGTTGTGCATCTTACAAGCAAAACCGTCGGCATCCGAACCGTAGTTGGCATCGCAGTCGCAGTTGTGATGGCTGTCGCAATCGACAATATCGTTATACGCGCAGTACGAACCATCGTTCTTGCTCACGCCCGGGAAGGTATCCGAGAACTTATGCCCGAAACCGAGCTGAAGCCCCGTATCGAGGTTATAACTGAACTCGCAACGCTCAATACGGTTGTGCGAGCCCTCAAGTTTGATACCATTGTCGGCAGCGTGCATGATATGTAGTCCGAACAGGATCCAATAGTCACCCGTCAGGTGGATGCCTCGGTCGCCGACATTAGAGGGCTTGCGGTTGCAGTCGAGCAGCTGCTGCTCGAAGTCGAAGACAGGCTTCTCGTTCTCATAAGCCGAGATTACGATAGGCGCATCGGCTGTACCTGACTGCTTGAGCCGGACGGTGAGCTTGCCGTCCGTGCCGCGCCACGACATCTTATAAACGCCTCCGCGGCAGTAGATCACGTCGCCCGCTTGCGCCACCGAGATAGCCTTGCCGAGGTTCAGCCAAGGCTTGTCAAACGAGCCGTCACCCGTCTCGTCATTGCCCGCGGGCGATAGGTAGTATGTTGCGTGCGTCGCGGTGTAGGTCGGTCTCGAAAACTCCGGATCGGGTTCTGCCGGCACTACTGTTCCCTGCTCGCCCGAACCCGGGACATATTGCTTGAGCACCACATCATCGATGTAGGTGTTGTTCGTTCCGCTAAACCGAACTTGCACTCTCTGAGTCGAATCCGTTCCCAGTTTGCACGAAAAGGAAGAAAACGTCGAGCTGGACGGACTGCTGACCGAACTCACCTCCACCCATTCGCCGGAACCGATACGATAGGATACTTCAATCTTTTTCTGGCTTCCTCCGCTGCGATGTTTGAACTCAACCGAGCTCACGCTGTCAAGTACCGGTGTGATGAGATATGCTCCTGTCTGATTGAACTTGAGCGACACCACATTATTCGACTTGTTGTACTGCAATCCGCCGCCGAACATCCACGTGCCGGAAGGTAGCTCAACAGCCGTTTCTGTAGTCCACGAACCGGAAGTGAGGGTATTGAAATCCTCTTTCAGATCAGCTCTTATGGCACTCGCACATAAGAAAGCTGCAAGAACAAAACATAATCTTATGTTCATGATGTTGGATGGGTGCTGTTACAGTTGCGATCCGAACAGCGTGTATATCTTCCCCTCGCGGAAGATATAGATCTGTCCGTTATACATCACCTTGGTACATTGTACATTGTCACTTTGTACTTGTTCTATCCCCTGCGCGCTATCGGTGGTGGTGATGATTATCTGCTTGGTCATACACGTTCCCGGCTCGCCCTCTTTGCCCTGCTCGGCGCAGTCGATGCCGTACAGGCACTCATGCCCGACGGTGAACGTCACATCGCGTGTGTCGCCCGCCCAGAACAGCCTGTACTCACGGAATTTATCCGTTGCATCCTTGCCCAGATAGGGCTCGCCCATTGCCCCGTTAGAGGGCGTGAGATCGGTCAGCTTATAATGTCCGTTACCACCGATGACGAACGTGACAGCCGTGATCTTTGCCGTTGTCAGGCTCTCGATGCGCAGGGTGTTGTCGGCATACAGACGCAGCAGCAATCCTGCCTTTGAGTCTTCACCGAACTGCGGTCCGCTCACGCCACCGGCTTTGTCACTCGTGAAGCGGAACAGCCCGTCAGCGGTCGTGAAATCCGAAGAGGGGATCTGCGACTTGTAGTTCGGGAACTCGTCACTCCACACGTAACTGTATTCGGCAGCGCTCACCGCCGCCACACTTGCTGCAAGCAGCAGTAGGAATACAAACTTCTTCATATATGCTTGGTTGTTCATTTCTCTCCTGTTAGATTTTCGTTGTGACTCACATAGTAAAATCACATTCCGCCCACAAAGGTACGAAAAAAAATGCGCATTTGCAAACTTTTGCGCAGAAAAATTGCACGTACGTGCATTTTTTAAAACCATGCAGCTCACCTGGGCTTGTGAATGGCTCGATATTCTCTCGATGTTCTCTCGATAATGGCTCGTTTTAGAAGCACACTTTTGTGGGGTGACTAAACCTGAAAAACGTACGTCTGAATCGAGAGTATATCGAGAGTAGAACGAGGTATTAACGAGGTTATCCTAGACTTTTGTCCTACCCAAAAGCCAATCGCAAACCAACCACAAGCCACTCATAGGCCGACACCCTCCCTATTCGGTTTAGTCACTGGCTATGCGTTGCCCTTGTTAGTATTCAACAAATATTCAACAAATGTACAACGAATAACTAACGTTTTATTCGTCTGTATTATATATATAGTATATAATACTATGGATGTGCTTCGCTTAGATAAATCATAAAAATGCACTGGCGAAAGTGGCGATCTTGGCGATATCGCCAAGATCGTCAATATCGCCATGCAAAAAAATGCATGGCAAAGTTGACCAACTTGACAAACTGGAGCAGAGCTTTGTCATAGTCAAGTTGGTCATGTAAAAAATCAGCTAACAAGTTCTCAAGAACAGAGGCAAAGTGTGCCATTTGTGCCACTTGTGCCAGTGCAAATTTTTATAAAACGAAGCGGGGGACTCGCGGAGGATGAAGAGTTGGTCGTTATAGAGGATTTAGCATAGAGCCACACGCCCGATGGATGGTATTTCCAAGGACACTTTCTGATTCATTGCTCGGAACAAACGGCTGATTGTGGATATGGTCAGATTCTTGCCATTCTCCAAGCGGGATATTTGAGCCTTCTGCACACCTACCATCTCACCCAATTGCTCTTGGGATAATGACTGAGCTATGCGTGCCTTACGAATAGCTTCACCGACAAGCATCAATTCTACTTGCTCGTCATATTCCTCACGTGCCGGTGTACCTTTTACACCGACATGCTTGTCAACCATTTGATCTTGTGTGTAAAATTGCATATATTGTCCTCCCTGATTATTTCTGGTTAAAATATATATCCATTATGCTCTGCGCGTGTTGGATTTCGCGCAGTGGTGTCTTTTGTGTTTTCTTAATGAAACCATGTGTGGCGAGTACTTCAAATTTCGGTTTTTGTTCCGCCATAGTTTTTTGTTCTGCTCTTAGCCGCGTGGGCACACGATTGTTTCAGAATTCAATGCAAAGGTGCGAAAAAGTTTCCATATATCGAAACATTTTGGCAAAAATTATGAATTTTGTCCTCATATTTCATGAAAAATCTATGCAGAAATAGCAAAAAGCGCCACTCCTGACGCTTTTTGCCCTTGTATGTAGGCCCCAACAGGCTATCGTTTATCTCACCTCTACGCCTTGGATGGTGTATGTCTTTCCGTCGCGGAGGATGAAGAGTTGACCGTTGCGGATAAACTTGGAGGTCTTTTGCGCGTCGATTGTGAGGCCATCGATAGCAGTAGCAATCGGTTCACCACCCGGATTAATATCGCCGGTGTAGCCGGTGGTAGCGAACTCACCGCTGTAAGCTACAAGTTCTGCGTTGTCTTCATCCGAAACAGCAAGGCGGTACGCATATTTGCTTGCAGTGTTAAGTCCTGTAACCGTGAAGGACATACCAGCTACAGAAAGAGTAGCTGCCGGAGCATGAGCGTTGCCGTTTCGACCCGGAGCGAACGCAATGCTTGTGAGTTGACCATTGCTATTGAACACAAGTGTGCAGAACACTTCCTCATCCTTGGTGATTCGGAGCGAGTAGTATGCAGCCGTATCGCAAACCGGCCACGTGAAGATCGCATTGTCGGCATTAGCCTCAACGATCACGGCATCACTAGTCAGCGAGGCTTCCTCGGAAGCGAGCTCCTGTATATCGAAACGACTCCAGTACGGGTCAAGTTGGTAGGTGCGTTTCGAACCGGCTTGTACATACAGATAAGCATACTGACTAATCGAGGAAAGCGTGTTGTCATACACAACAGGTGTCGTGGTGTTCATGCTCGTAATGTCGTTCACGCGGATACAGCCTTTGAATGCATAATCACCAATCTCCTCCACCTGATAACCCAGATAGATGGAGGTAACGAGGATACAACTGTCAAATGCGTGCGCACCGATGGCGGTTACTTCGTTGGGGACATTGATCTGTTTGATTTTAGTCAGCCCTTTGAAGGCACAGTCTCCGATGGATTTCAGGTACGAGGGGAACGCCAGCGAACTGATGCCGCTCATGCCGTCGCAGAGATAGGCTGGTATGTGCTCTACCTCTTCACCGATTAAGAACTCCTTCACTTTCTTGCGGCTCGCATAGAACGGAGCGTTATCCGATGAGGCATAGTCGGTTACGTTTTTCGAATGCCATTCAACGAAAGCGATGTTCTCGCAACCGGAGAACGCAGTGGGCGAAACTGCTTTGACTGTATTGGGAATAACAACCGAGGTGATGCTGCTGCAATTGGTGAATGTATAGTTCTTGAGTTCGGTGATCCTGTTCGGGATAACGAGATCGGAAACAAGTTCGTTATTCAGATACAAGTTGCGAGCGTAGTACAACGGGTTCGACAGCGAATTGGCGAAGTCGATGCTTAACCAGATTGCCAAATCATCAATATTCATTCGGGCTATACCGATACAGTTGGCAAAAGCATTTTCGCCGACAGTTTTCAACGCAGCCGGGAATGCGATAGAAGATATACTGCTGCAACCGGAGAATGCGCTACTGCCAAGACTTGTGAGGCTTGTCGGGAGCGAACTGATGACCAGACTGCTGCAATTAAGGAATGCACTATCCTTTATAGCAGTAATCGCATCAGGCATAGTGATTGATGCCAGACTTGTGCAGCCTTGGAATGTCTTGTCCTCAATCGTTGTAATGGCATCAGGGATAGTCAGAGTGGCAATCGCTGAACACCCTTGTAACGCACTCGTACCGATGTGCGTAACGCTGCTCGGAATTGTTAGCGCCGAGATGTTGTTACCGTAGAAAGCATAATCTCCGATGGCTGTAATCGCATCACCAAGAATATAGGCGCTGACTTGCTTACCAAAGATGGTCGCGAAGTTATGAGTTGCATTGTAGGCTTTGCTCATTACGGCATTGGAATTGACAGATACTTGTGTCAGTTTGCTGCAACCCTTGAATGTACCTTCTCCAAGAGAGGTGATGTTGCCGGCAATATCAACCGACGGAATGCGGTTACACTGATAGAACGCATAGTTGCCGATGGATTGCAAGCTACTCGGGAACTGAACAGCTTCCAAGTTATAGCAACTACTGAAAGCTGAGTCGCCAATGCTGACAAGGCTATTACCAAATTCTACGGAAGTGATGTTCGAGCAATCGCCAAACGCATTTGTTCCGAGACTTGTAACGCTATTGGGTATAGCTATCGAACTTATTCCAGTGCAGCCATTAAATGCTGAGTTCCAGATAATTGTTACACTCGCAGGGATAGTGAACGACTCAATACCTGTACAATTTTGGAAAGCGCCATTGCCAATTTTGGTTATAGTATTTGGAAGATTAAACGCTATAACATTGTTGCAACCATTGAAGGCATTATCTCCAATAGATGTAATAGCATCACCAAGTGTGTATTTCTGAACTTGATCGCCAAAGATGTTAGCAAAGTTATTTGTCGGACTATATGCTTTACTAACTATTGCATTGGAGTTAACCGTAACTTGCGATAATTGCGGGCAATTGCTAAAAGCTTCATTGCCAATGCTAATGACACTACTTGGAATACCTATCGAACTTATGTTGCTACCGCCATAAAAAGCATAGTCGCCAATATTCGTAACAGAATCGCCTAAAATATATGTTTGCACTTGAGAGCCAAAACGTGAACAAAGATTATCCGAAGCAGAATACGTCTTGCCTGCAATAGCATTAGAATTTAGTGTAATATGCTTTATGTTATTGCATCCGGAAAAGTCTTCAGCTTTGATAGCAGAAATACCACTTCCTATTGAAAGAGAATCAAGATTTGTCATTCCAGCACATAGATAAACAGGAATGTATTCCACATCATTACCAAATGTAAATGACTTTATTTGGTCTCGAATATCATAATCATTCCCCCAAGGAGCGTAAAAAGGAGTTCCATCAGGTGAAAAATCATTACATCTTTTAGCATTCCAAATTACAGAGTTTATGCTGCAACCGACGAAAGCACAAATTCCAATGCTCATAATGCTTTTAGGTATAACCAACGAGGTCAAACTCCGGCAAGCATAAAAAGCATATTCCCCAATGCTTGTGACGCTATTGGGGATAGTCACTGAGGCCAAACTGGAGCAAAAAGAGAATGCCTCTTTTCCAATGCTTGTGACACTTTTAGGAATATCAATAGAGGTCATGCTGCAACGAGAGAATGCACTTCTTCCAATGCTTGTAACGCTATTGGGTATCGTCACAGAAGTCAAACTGCTGCAATTGTAGAATGCATATTGTCCAATGCTTGTGACGCTATTGCCAATCGTCACAGAGGTCAAACCGCGGCATTCGGAGAAAGCCCACTCTCCAATGCTTGTGACGCTATTGGGAATCGTCACAGAAGTTAAACCGCTGCAATTTTCGAAAGCTCTCTCTCCAATGCTTGCAACACTATTGCCAATCGTCACAGAGGTCAAACCGCGGCAACCAGAGAAAGCATATTCCCCAATGCTTGTGACGCTATTGGGAATATTCACAGAAGTCAAACCGCTGCAACCAGAGAAAGCTCTCTCTCCAATGCTTGTAACGTGATATACTTTCCCGTTATAAGTTACAACATCGGGGATGTCGGCTAATACCAAACCGGAATAATTATTTATGTTCGCTTGATATGTAACCTCTGCGGTCATAACGTATCCGTTCAAATTATAATATAAGTCACCTATTTTGAATTTTCCACCTGCTTGTGGAGTCCAGTCTGACGGACTATCCACTATTGACACACCTATGTTTGTTCCAGATGTGCTATTTAAAGCAAAGCATGTTGACTTGTTAACATTAGTGATATCTATAGTTTGATTATTACCATCTGTCCAAATAATATTCACCGATGAGATATTATCATTAAAAATATAAGAATACCATCCTTCTATATCTTGACTGATTACAATTCCTGGCCAGGCATTAAAGAGATTAGTCTCCACGCCGTTCTTAGAAGTCCATGCCCATAAATAAACTTTTGACCATGTAGAACAACTCTGAGGATCCAGCCGTACTGTTATTCCGGCAAATGATGTTCCAATGCTTGCCACTATGGCAAACAGAAGAGAGAAAAGTTTTTGTTTCATAATTGTTGAATATTAAAAGATTTTTTCGTTATCAATTTTATCTATATAAACACCAACTTCTAAACCGGCATTTTTTACTGCCTTTATGATTTGCTTCCATGTTTTGTTCAATATTTTCGCGTTTGGTAACGCTACGTTTGCGAAAGCCATGCCATACCGACTCCGTTTGGCCTTCCTTCCGAATAAGGTGTATACGTCAAGAACGGGCTTCTTAAATCTTTGGGCTATTGCTTTATCGGTGTCTTCTATGTTACACGCTGGAATAGCAGGAACAAAACTATAGTACTGTGTATCCGGAGTATACATGATACCGTCATAGAAGCATTCAGGAATATTAGGAACTAAGGGGTCTATGGATGCTAATCTATATTGATCATTAACAGGAACCATGCTACATAGAACAGCCTTATCTACGACTAATACTGTATCAAATTCAAATTGAGAATCCGTAATAAACTTGCCGAAGATAATAATGTCACCATGCTGATACTTTTGAGTTTTAATTTCACAACAAATATTACGAAAGCATCCATATACGTAAGGATCTGTATTCAAGGCTCCTGTGGGCATGGCTGGTAGCGAATTGACTGGGCATAAATCATAATGAATTCCCTTTGGTCTTGTCTTACTAATATATGTTGATTGTGAATATGGCTCATATTCTCCCCAAAAGTACAATAGACAAGATTTTTGAACACCATTATCTAAATAGATGCCATCACGTTTAATGAATTTTCTCCGGTGTCTAGTAGTATTCCATGGATGATAATTCGTGTTCCCAATTACCCGATGTTTATACCCTGGTTCGTTAATTGGATGATTACAGAAAAATAGCCTTGCCATAATAATATTACTTTTTTGCCTACTCTTTGATTGGATTTTGGGCTTCCTCCATTATTTATTTTTTCTTGAGTTATAGACCACTTCGCTATCCTAGGAGTCCTAGATCTTCTGGGGAGCGATATACATACAACAAAAGCGCGAACATTATTCACGCTCATTCTCTAAATAGAGGTTCCGGAAATGACCCTGCCAACAAGAATAAACAATAACGTTCACGCCCGATATGCTTAACCCTCCCGCCCTATGAGGGGCGTGAACGGATATTAACATACCCACGAGAACGCTTATTGCACTCTCTTGTTTTGGGTTGGCGAAATTTTCCGGATTTCTATTTACCAAAACAAGCGTCAATAAACGCCTTTTATGTCTTTTTTCCGAGTTTAACGTCGTCGGAAGCGACGCACTTTCGCGTTCGGCAAATTGTGCTATCGGATGCCGCGAGCGGCATAAAGCGCACAATTGCCTTCGCTTTCCCCACCACGACAAGTCGTGTCGGGGACCCCATGAAAGCAAGCGGGGAGATTATTCTGATTCCTCTTGAATATATTTCTCTATTAATGGTCGGAGAGTTGGCAAATCATTCGTTATTACACGCCATACTTTATGAGGCGTAATAGCGTAGTAACCGTGAACAAGTACATGACGCATACCTTCTATCACCTCCCATTCAACATCGGGATGCGAGTCGCGATACTCCTTGGTTAACATATACGTAGCCTCGCCAATAATCTCCACTTGCTTGACAAATCCGTAAAAGATTATTGAATCCTTTTCGGCTTGTTCAACAGTATAACGCTTGCTGCCATCCAACAAGATGTCAATTGCTGCAAGAATATGTTCCAGCCGTTCTTTGTCTCTAATGCGCTCTCTCATATATCATTATTTTATCACGATTAACACTCTTGCGTGCAAAAGGCTTGAGACAAGCATCTTCCACCATATCTACACGGCGATTGATTCGCTTAGTCAGTTGTACCATCATTCGGCTGATGTCCATGAGTGACAAGCTATCGCTATCCGTATAAGTTACCAGCAAATCGATGTCGCTATCGGGCTTTTCTTCCCCACGCGAACAAGACCCGAACAGATATGCTCGTTCTATCGGTTGCGTCATCATATATTGCTGAATCTGCGGTATTAAATGTTGTACTTCAGCGCTCGGCATAAACTAATTTACAATTTGGTCATTTACCATTTTCTGTTTTTCGCTGCAAAGGTACAAAATTATTTTGATATTTGCAAATAATTGCCGGAGATTTTGCTAAAATTGTGGTTTTTGCAAGAAAACCAGTCTTATACCGGATTATAACTATACAGCACCTTGGGTGGCTGGGCGCCGGGTGCTGATATCTGATTGCTGATGTCAGATTTCCGGTTCGCGATGCAGATGTCGCAGGTGCCGCAGAGGGGTGCATCGGGTTCGCCGAAGTAACCAAGCATGAGCTGCGAGCGGCAGTAGTGGTCGTTGTCGGCGTACTCGATCATCGCCCGGAGTTTGTCAGCAAAGACCTGCCGCCGGTCGGCATAGACGCGCGCCGAGAGGCGCACGTCGGCTTGACGCGGCACGGGGAAATGCACCATACTCACGCGCTGGGCGGGGATATACCGGATGATATGCTGCTTGGCGAGGGCGATGAGCGAACTATTGACGGCAAACTCCGTGCTGCCAAGATCCTCGGCGAGCCGCGGCAGATGGATGAACTGCGGGTCGGTGAAGATCCCCGAGTAACGGCGCATGAGTGCACCGAGCAGACGTTCCTGAAAGGGCGACTCGTCCAGATGGTAGAGGTCTTCCTTGTCAAGCATGATCCTGACGCGCGGCTGGAGATCCTGTTCGTCGCTATAGGTGATATACCCTGCGTTAGTAAGCAGCTGCAGGGCGGAATAGGTTGTCAGGGACGGCAGGTGCATATCCGTGCAGAACTGCTCGACATCGAGCGCGAAGGTAGCGTCCCTACCCGATCCGAGACCTATAGTCAGGTAGTCGCAGAGCAGCTGATAGACGCGTTCGACATCCTCCACGGGCGGGTAGTTGTTCGGTATACGCTGCCGGACAACGGCTTTGTCGCGCGGGGCATAGAGGAGCACGCACCACGCCTGCTCGCCGTCGCGTCCGGCACGTCCGGCTTCCTGGAAGTACGCCTCGATGCTGTCCGGCAGGTCGTAATGGATGACGAGGCGCACATCGGGTTTGTCGATACCCATACCGAAGGCGTTGGTGCAGACAATGATACGCGTCTGGCCGTCCTTCCACGCCTGCTGCTTGGCGTGACGCTCACTTGCCGGCAAGCCAGCGTGGTAGTGATCGGCACTTTGGCCATTGGCCATTAGCCATTCGCTGAGTTCTCGGGTGCGTTTGCGGTTGCGGACATAGACGATAGCCGAGCCCTGTACGCGCTGGAGGATATGCAGCAACTGCTGCTGTTTGTCATCGGTGCGACGCACGACATAATGGAGATTCTCTCGCGCGAAGCTTGTGCGGAACACATTCGGCTGCTTGAAGCCTAACTGCTGCTGTATATCCTCGACGACCTCGGGAGTGGCGGTAGCAGTGAGCGCGAGCACGGGCACATCGAGTACATTGCGTATCTCGGCGATGCGCAGGTACGAGGGACGGAAGTCGTAACCCCACTGCGATATACAATGCGCCTCATCGACGGCTATCAGGCATATAGGCAGTTGGATGACGCGCCGGAGGAACTCCTCGCTCTCGAGGCGTTCGGGCGAGACGTAGAGGAAACGGTACGGACCATAGAGACAGTTGTCGAACGCCGTGCGCTGCTCCTCACGGCTCATGCCGGTGTAGATTGCCGCCGCGAGGATCCCGCGCTGGCGGAGGTTAGCCACCTGGTCTTTCATCAGGGCGATGAGCGGCGTGACGACCAGACACAGCCCTTCCTGTTCGCTGTCGCCCGCAGCCATGACGAGTGTCGGCACCTGGAAACACAACGACTTACCGCCTCCGGTGGGCAGCAGGGCGAGCGTGTCGTTGCCCGCCAGCACGGAGTCGATGATCTCCGCCTGCATGGGACGGAAAGCGTCGTAACCGAAGTACGTATGTAAGGCTTCGAGGGAGGTCATTGTTAGTATTCAGTGTTCAGTATTCAGTGTTCAGTTACCACCTCTTCGGGTGTAGCAGACCGCCGATGAGGGCGATGAGGGCGTAATAGGGATAGACGAGTGCGAGCAGCAGCACATCGAGCGCGGCGAACCCTCTGCCGCGAATCAGGCTGCACGCAAACGGTAGCCAGAGCAGCACGCACAGCGGGCAGAGCAGTTGCAAGACGAGGAGGATCGTCACGAGCGCACCAAACCGCCGGATATCCGGATCGGCGTAATGCGGCGCCTTACCCGCCCAGCGCATCCGTTGCCTAAGTAAGGCGCGTAGTGTCGGCTGTGCGGTGACGACAGCCGTCATGTTCGCCGCCTCGCTGACGGCGATCTTCTTGTGCATGCGCTTGCAGTACTCCAACAGGAACATATCATCGCCACTCGGTATCTCGGGATGCAGGTACGGCTCAGCCTCCAGCCACACATCGCGCCGCACGATCAGGTTCGCTCCGCTGCAGAGGATCGGCGTGCCGCGCTGCGCCATGCGAATGGTGAGCTGCTGCAAGGCGGTGTACTCGATTACCTGCAGGCGCTGGATGAGAGGGTTCTGCGTCGTTTGCATGGCCAATGGCAGGATCAGCAGGTCGGCGTCACCGAGTGCAGCCAGCGCCTCGGCATCGGTGGCTGCGGGACGGATGATATCATCGTCGTGCAGCCAAACAACATCCGATTCGGCAGCGTGAATGAGCAGGTGCAGAGCATGTTTCTTGCCCTTTCCCTCGTCGTTCACGCCGCGGATGGGAGTGATATGTGCCAGGGTGGTAGCCATTAGAAGTCAGATATCAGAAATCAGATATCAGATATCAGTGAGCAGATGAGCGTCTTGCCATGAGGCGATGGTCTTACGGGCATCGGCGAGCGCCTGCTCGGGCGATACCTCGTACTCGGCAAGAAGGAGGTCGGCAAGGGTCTGTTCGTCAAACGACGGCTTGTCAGCCACATTGCGCCACAGGTAAGCAGCACTCTCATTGAGCGTGATCATCGCGTTGAAGTTCACAAGCTCCACGCTTTCCGCTATGAGCAGATACTCATTGCCCAGCGGACGTAAGGCAAATCCGGGAATAACTTTCATATACAAGTGTGTCTATAGATTTTCAGTAATATTCTTCGTGCGTATTTCAAATGTCGCCAAAGCCATGCACGGGTGAGAGGTTTGCGTCGTCCTTTGGGTGAGTGGATAGCAATGACCTTAGCCAGCACCTGCGCCCGGGTGCAATGTTCCGTGCCGACGAGATTGCCGTCACCCATGAGCGTCAGCGCATCGCCCTCAATAGCATAGATACGATGCAGGACGTAATGCTGCGGTTGGATCTCTGCAAGGACTATGTCGCCGACCTGCAGGTCAGCAGGCTTGGCGAGCGTGACGTTGTCCACGCCACCCTCGATGAACGGGCGCATGCTCACACCGGTAGGCGTGAACTGCACTTGCTTGCCGTCACTGACCAGACGGGCGATCTCGGGGATGAATATCTCGTTAGGTAGTTGCATTATAACAGAGTTTGGCGGAATCTTTGTCGGGCAGGCAGCGGAGTTTGAGCATCGGCACGCCGAGCACGATGCGGCTGATCGTGTCGTGCAGACCGTCCATCGCCTCATGCAGCACCTTCATGCCGGAGCAAGACGAGAGCATATACGCATACGCCTGCGCCGGAGCAAGGGGCTGGATCTCGTTCTGCGGGGCTTGTTCGAGTTGGACGATAGCCGCCACGGGCACGCGTTCGTTGCGGTAGCAAGGCGTCTTGCCTGACCAGGGCGAGCCGTACACCCAGATCTTTCCATCCTGATCGACACGGAGCACGGGGTTGTCATCGTTGAGCAGGTAGGCGGTGTGGTACTGCGCGAGCCACTGGCGTGCGTGGGTGGATTTGCCGGTTCCCGAATGCCCGAGGAACAGCCGCGCTTTGCCCTCATGCACGACGACCGCGGCATGCATCTCGAGGATACTCTTATGCGCCGTTGCGAACGCAAAGAGCAGCATCACGGCATTGTCGATAGCAAAGCGCAGGGTGACACGCGGAAGATCAGCAAGCACGACGAGCGTTGCGCAACGGAAATCCGCACTCATGCGAATCTCGCAGCAGGCAGGTACCTTGGCGAATTGCGCCACGCGGAAGAGCCAACTACACTCACCCTGCTGCGCGCTGCTTGTAGGGAACCCGCCACCTTCCGAACGATAGACCTCGATACGCGGCATATCATCCTGGGTGTTGTCGGTGAAGAAGTGCTCATAACCGACGGGGTCGCCGAAGCGCTCGGCAGACTCCATCGTGACAGCGAAACACAGGTCGTTGTCAGCATACGCCTCGTCAGCCACACGGAACGGCGCGAGGTTAGCTGCCGCCATCAGCCAGCGCTCATCGCCGCTGATACTGAACAGTTGTTCCGCTACGCGGAAGAGATACCTATTTGTCATTGGTAATTTGTTATTTGTCATTTTTTCGCGTAGTAGGCTACTTGGTTGGGGTCATTTTTATCACGCTCCAGATGTTCGGCTATACGCCGCTGACCACCACGGAACAGGAAGTAACAGAACACGTAGAAAGCTATCACGAGCAGACCGGAGAGAATCGTGCCGAGACTCGCCATGAACAGCAGTCCGTCGTAGATCGTGTGCAGCGTCACCGGCACCCAAATGATGCGCGAACGCTCGCGCCACGACATATCGCCGAAGTACAACATCGAGTAGAAGTAGCCCATAGCCACGGCGAACATGAAGTGCCCGGGAACAGCGAAGATAGCACGTTGCACGGCTACAGACTCCCATGCATCGATATTACCGAGCAGGTAGATGATATTCTCCGTTCCGGCAAATCCCATACCCACACAGCAGGCATAGACTATACCGTCAAAACGCTCGTCAAAATAGGGATTGTTCCGCAGCAGCAGCCAGAGCATAAGCAGTTTGACAAGTTCCTCGGGCACGGCTGCGCCGATGAACGCCTTCCATAGTGCCTCACGGAACCCGTGCGGCTCGGGCACTAGCCCCAACGCGCCGATGAGTGACTCCAGCGCTATCGCCAGTCCGGCGGATATAACGCCATACACGACACCGCGAACGATATACGAGAGCGG
>Ga0310786_10003852_pt1 | contig 21366 bp, 45 predicted proteins | sample AusTroGonzalo_MG_FD_203881 | JGI IMG/M metagenome (GOLD analysis project Ga0310786, IMG submission 203881) | Bovine rumen microbial communities from tropical cattle in Woodstock, Queensland, Australia - Gonzalo_03 (v2) (version 2) | ecosystem: Host-associated > Mammals > Digestive system >...
ATTTCCGATTTCGCCAAGTTCTACGGCGTATCGGAAAGCAATGTCAGAGCGACCATCAGCCGGAAGCTCATCGACAAACCGAAACGAAAGGTATTCTATCCGTTTCACGCATTCTCAAAAATAGTTCCATACAACTGGCGCAAAAAGAAGTAGTTAGCACTAATATGTAGCGAACTACCAGGACATTTGTCTTCTGCCGAAATTTGTCGTTGAAAGATGTGGCCCATCTAACGACAAAGTTTAACTTTTAATTGTCATATAATCATGGCAGACGACAGATCTACAATTATTATGCCCGACAACCAGAATGGTTGGGGCAGCATCCCCGCCGTTTGGGCACTCGGCCCTGGCTATGGCTGGGGTAACGGTGGCTATGGCTATGGCGGTGGCTTTGGCAATGGCTTCTTCGGTGGCGGATTCGGCAATGGTTTCCTCGGCGGTATCCTCGGCGGCTTGATCCCGGGCTTCTTCAACGGCGGCTGGGGTGGCAACTGGGGCAACAACGGCAACGGCGCTGCTGCAGCCTCCCTCGGCGCACAGGCCACGGCGAACGCGAACGCCGAGATGATCATGAACGCAATCAACGGCACGGACGCCGATGTCCGGCTGCTTGCCACCACCCTCAACGGCGATGTGGACAGCATCCGGCTGGCGATCAACACCGTCCAGGGTGCGGTTCAGCAGGTGGCGAGCCAGACAGGCCTGACCGGCCAGCAGGTCATCAACGCAATCCAGCAGGGCAATGCGGCTCTCGCCCAGCAGCTCTGCCAGTGCTGCTGCCAGACTCAGCAGCAGATCATGGCCCAGGGCTATGAGAACCAGATTCGCACCGTCCAGCAGACGAACGAACTCGGCACGGCCATCAACTTCAACGGCCAGCGCAATGTCGACGCCATCGCCGACCTCAAGACCACGATGGTCAAGGAGTTCTGCGACCTCAAGGAGCGCGACATGCAGGACAAGATCAACAGCCTCACGGCCAACAACACCCTGCTCCGCAGCCAGATCGACAACGCGGCGCAGACGGCGGCTATCGCCGGCCTCATCGCGCCGGTCGCAAAAGAGGTTGACGACATCAAGTGCAAGATGCCGCAGACCGTTCCTGTCACCTGGCCGCAGCTCACTGCTGTCAACACGACTCCGTATGTGAACGGCGGTTTCTACGGGAACAGCTGGAACGGCTACAACGGCTTCGGCTGGGGTGGCTTCGGTAACGGCTTCAACTTCTAGGAGGGCAGCGTATGTTCGGATTCCCCAATGTAACAACGAACACCCGTGGAATCCCGTACCTTAGGACTACGAATGTCACGGTAGGTTCCGAGTCGGTAGACCTTTCTCTGGGCTTCCGGAGGATCTACCCCGGTCACTTTACCGTGGCACTCGTTACCCCGATTCCGGAAGGGACTACGGGCACGCTGCCGGTTCGGTTGACTATCGGCGGCCAGACAAAGGAACTGGTCATCTTCGGCGGTGAGGCGGTAACGGCTGCCGATCTCGTCGGGACTGGCCTCCTCGATGTCTTCTACGACCCCTTCACTGGGGTTGTCCAACTCATGTCACCTGTAACAATCTAATAAAGTATAACAATGCTCAGCACACTTCGACAAGGGACTCCGGTCTTCGTGATTTTCCGAAACGGCCCTCGCGTCGCAACCGCGAAAGTTGCTCAAATTTCAAGTCAGTATCCACCTCAGTTTAACATCCAAATGGGCCAGATGGGGGCGAACATGTCCCCGATGTTTGACCTTACCCTAGAGATGGACGGGAAGACGGAACTCTTCCAGAGAATCCCGGTCAACACCTCCATTGCAGAGTTCCCCGAGAAAGGGATCATACTCAGCGAAACAAGGGACGGAGTTATCAACGAGGTAGGCGCTATGCGCAGCAATGCCGTAACGGAGCTTGAAAAGCGCTCCTTCTACGAACAGACGATAGCCAACTGCGACCAAATCCTTCTGGAACTCAATCCTGAATTGAAGAGGGAGCAGGAGCAGGCGGACAAGATTTCAAAGCTCGAGGGGCAAATCTCCGGAATGAGCGACCAGATCGCCGCGTTGACCGGAATGCTGTCGAAGGCGCTGGGCAAAAAGAAGGAGGAATAACAAATGTCATACAGAGTAATAAGTATGCGAGGTGACCGCTACGGTCGCAAATCGGACTCCGAGGAGTTCTATGAGGCAATGGATATGGCTAAAGAAGGACTCGAACGAGTTTGTGAGCTCGCAGAGGAAATGCGCGAACAGTACGGACAGCGCTACGGTATGCGCGGCTCTTATGGTCGCCGAGACTGGGATGATGACGACATGATGAATGAGCGTCGTATGCGCGATTCGAGAGGTCGCTTCCGTTAGTAGAACTTGGGGCGGGTTTCCCCGCCCCTTTAATTAAAAATCGAAAATATGGCAAGATTAGATTCGTACGACAGATTACCCGGCGGGATGCGGGAATACCTGTCTTTCAATGATTATCACTTCTCCAAGCCCATGTATATGTGGGCCGTAAGCATGATGAGGGATAAAAACGGCAGTAAGGTCGATCCGATGACAAAGGAGTCTGTGATGGAAATCCTAAAGCGAAACAATGTCGAAATCGAAAAAGACATGGGCTACGACGTACCCTTCGTGTTTATGCGAAAAAAAACGGACTCTCTCGGAGGATCAATCCCAGACGAGGCTCACCTCGCTATGGCGGTCAAGGAGTTCTTCACGGATAAGGACGGGTACGACACAATGGCATTTGATGAGTTTCTTACGAAACTCAACGCTCTTGGGATTCCGGTAGACTGGTCAAGTATGCTGTAAGTCCCGGATCGTCGGCGTAAAAGAAGACCCACCGTTTAGTGCTTTTATGAACCTTAGTACAAACAGCGGACACTTGTTTGAAAGAAAATCCGTCCTTTATGGTTTCTTTTATCGAAGCGTATCGGCGAACCTCGTCGGTTAATAGGTTTACACCTACGACTGGTTTTGGTTTTCTTCCGGGGCCTCTGGTATGATGGACACCCTTTAACCACGGCATCCCTTTGCGCTTTTCCATGGTTAACGGGTTTCTCATATTTTCGCTATAGGTAACCCATTGAAGGTTTGAGATAGTGTTATTTGTTTTATCAGTGTCAATATGATCTATGCAGGGCTTACCCTCTGTATTTGGTTTGAAAGAATTAAGAACTAGGCGAGCAACGGAAGCATACAAAGATTTCCCCTCGTGATAAAGGTGCACGGATAGGTAGCCCTTTTGATTAAAGTGCTGTTTTAATATTTTAGGATAAACACGATATCCAGCTCCATAATTATTCGGGTTTGTATTATTTTTAACTCGCCCAAAGTTTGAAACTTGATACTTGTCGCCCCACCCCGGAATATCCTTCCAAACCTCGCCGGGCATATCTTCGAGAGACAGATTTTGATACGGTAACATAGTGCAACAGTTTTATGTGAGCAACGGGAAAAGGGCGGCAGGCGCCGTTGCTTCGCTTTTCGGGAAGGTAGCTACTCCTTTCCTATCCGCCCTACAAAAATAGTAAAAAAATGAAATACCGCAAAGTAAAAATACACAATTGGACGATCCGCTTCTTCTTTTCCTTCGATAAAAGCGATAAGGCTGCCATCGTCAATGCTCTGTTCGGGGCTGAAGCGCCGAATTCTATCATACGTCGCATAATGGAAAACCTGAATGCGGGGCATCTTAATGAAGGTTTCTGCTACAGTAATCCTTCACTAAGATGCACTGTCCTTGGAGTCGGGATCGCAGAATCCGGACCGGAGGTTCTCGATACAATGGTCCACGAGATTATTCATATATGCCAGCATATAGCGTCGGAAGATGGATTGGATCCATATGGAGAGGAGATCTCGTACCTCGGCGGCCACATATCGCGGGAGGTATCAGATATCGTCTGCGAACTGTCGTGCCCGAGATGTCATAAAAAGTAGGTCTGCGCGGCAAATTGCGTGACCTTGCGGCCGCTCCCTGTCTTGCGGTTCGGGGAGCGGCTGCTTTATTGTTTCTTTCCGTCAATATATTTCACAATCTCTCCGTCCACAAAGTACCAGTTCTCCTCTGACTTGCCGTAGGAGGCGAACTGAGGATAAAGGGTAGGGGACTTAGTATAGAGCCGCCGCTTGTGCTGGTCGCAGAAGTCGGAGGTGAGGAAGGGAGGGCGAATTTCGTCTGCTCTGTTGCTCCATAATTCTGCCAAATCAATATTTCCGTCTATATATCTTATGATGCATGCTCGATAACGCAAAAGCCAATGCTCATAAGGTTCATACATCTTGGTAACAGGATGGTTCTTCCATGCTCCAGATATGCCATTGTTGGCCTTTAGAATCTGACTACATTCTGTTTCTTGCTTTAGGAGCCGCTTACGGTCCAGGCATTTCGCCACATCTATCGGCGAAGGGTATGGTACGAAAACTTGCATATCAAAATAGTTCTTTAAGCGGAAGGCGGCACTCCATGCGATACCATCCGAGTTCATCTATTTTCTCATCTTTTACAATAAGGTCGTTCCAATCCACCTGGCCTTCAAGGTGGTCGTGGTCAATGCGCTTCTGGATGCACGCCTTACACCATTCAAGCGCGTTTTGGTGTTCGCGTTCACATAGACCAATGTATTCCTTTGCTATTGCTATCTGCATATTAAATGTAGTCTAAAAAGTCCGGGTTCTTCCCTTTCTTGACGAGCCGTTCTATCTCTCTTCTGGTTGCTCTTGGGAGATATGGCCACTCATCACCAATCGTAACTGGTCCATTACCGTCATACTTAAAGACCTGGGCCTTGTATTCTTCGATGGTCATAACTATTTTATGGTCTTCCATATTCCCAGATTGGAGCTTGATAGTTGAACACGGATTTTATAAATCTCTTGATTTCGTCTTCTGTTGCGAGTCTTACATCGCCCCCATACTGATAGTTGGCATATCCGGTTGATTTCCTCAGTTTGCCGTCAGAATCAAAACCAATTAAAATGCCATATCCGTCACCGGTCACATAACCAGTATGAATGAAAACTCTGTGCTCTTCGCTTTTAATTCCTTTGTCACCGAGTTTATAAAGAAAGTCTCCTGCTTTATACATAACGCTTATAATTTATTTAATATTTATTTAATCACTCAAATATCTTCCTGTAATGTTCGCACAGCGCCTCGCGGGTGGGGAAGCAATCAAAGCCGGGGCGAAATAACACCATAGACTTACCCGCAGCAACAACATATTCTCCGCCCTGGATAACTTTGATGCTAACTATCTTTTGGTGGCCAGCATCAAACACCCACACCTTGTCTCCTGGTTTCATTTCTCGTATTCGCTTTTCTTGGGACGGACATAGATATTCTTCGCTACGGCCCAGTTCATATCGCCATGACGCTCGATTTCGACATCGAATCCAATTTCGTGTGTCTCTCGCATAATCTTGTCTCCGAGAAGGTCGAAGACCTCATTCTTGTCAAAATGGGACCAGATCTTCTCTTCTAGTTCGCGCCGTAGCTGGGCACCTTTGTCAAGCAGCCTTCGCTGTTCTTCCGTAAGCTTCGGAATTATACCAGCCTTCTCAAGGTCTTCTTGGCTGGGCCCTTCAAATGTCCACGTCAGGTCCCTGTTCCGTCTAATCTCGATGTCCATAACTATTCAAGCCAATTCGTTTTTTACTTCAACACCGTCCTCCGTATTCTTCACTTCCATATCGTACGCAGTGCGCCGATTGTACTCGTCTCGAATCTGCTCGTAAACGGTTTGGAATCTTCCTTTCTGTTCGTTCGCTTTCTTGAAATCTGCATCCCGTAAAATCTCCGTAAATGTCAGAGAAAATGTGCGATGCCAAAACCCATCCTCGTCTCCTCCTTGAATCAATGCAGGAGGAATCTCTTCAACCACAAAGGAATCGCAAAGAATCTGCTTCCTTGCCAACACACTTACAATTGCCATTAGTAATTTTTCGTTATCCATAACTTGTCTAATTATTCTCATGCATGCTTCCCTTGCAAATCCCGTGCCTAAAACAGTTTCGGCGAGGAGTCCTGTGGTTTTTCTTTAACCCTTCCGAGCTTGTGCTCCTTGAAGAAGTGCCAATACTTCGGCGTTATTTTTTCTCCGTGGGCCGTCCGCAACACTTCGATCGCCTTCATAAACGCCTCTTTCATATTGTTTGGATTCTTCTGACAAACATCGCGCAAGATCCAGTCGTTTTTCCACCCGGCAAGTTTCTTCCTCGCCACCATCTGCTCTAGAGTTTCCTCCTCCTGCTCCCTGCTTACTATCTCCTGCAGTTCTGCCTGGTATGTCTCCTGCTGCGTCGGCCAATGATAGCCGCAAAAGCGACAGTCGGTCCAGGATACCGGAACCAACTTATGGCACTGCGGGCACTCCTTCGTCGGAGCCACTCCGCCACCTGCGCCAGTATTATGCCATACGCCCCAGGACCGATCGTCCTCATATCGGCCAAGCCGCTCATAGTTTCGGCCAAAGTCGAGGCAGAGGAACTCTCCGTTCTTTCTGGGCGCAATTCTACTAGCCCTACCGAGACACTGGAGGTATTTAACCAGCGAAGTGGTAGAGAACATCAGCATCACGACCTTGATGTCAGGAATGTCTATGCCTGTCGTGAACAGGCCGAAATTTACCAGCACAGGAAAATCTCCGCGAGCAAAGGCGTCGACAACATCCTTCCGCTCGCCGGAAAATTCTTCGTCCTCGTCAAAGTCTCCGGAAAGGCAGTAACGCGCCTGAATCCCGGCATCGCAGAACGCCTTGGTAAGTTCTATCGTCTGCTCGGACGAACAGCAAAATACGAGGCATTTCTGGCCTTTACAGAGGCGCTGGTAGTTTTCCACTGCTCCGACATATCGGGCACGAGATTTGAACTTGTCGGCCATCTGCCCGAGATTGTAGTCGCCACGGGCGTAGGACCACTCGACATCGTCTAACGAAGGCGCATCTAGGGAGAACAGTCTGCATCTGCAAAGATAGCCCTGGTCGACCAGCTCGCGGACCTGCGGACCTACGACGATAGCGCCGTAGTCAAGCCCGAACTGCCGCATTTGCCCATACCTAGCCGGCGACGCGGACAGGCCCACGACGAATGTATTCTCGACACCATCTTGGTCAAAAACAAAGTCGAACTCCGCGCGGTGACATTCATCGAGAATGATGAACCCGAACAGATCAAACCAGTCAGCCCAGTCTGGCTTCTTCAATCGCTGACGGAGCGTTTGTGCCATCATTACGCAGCATTGGTCGTCCGGTTTCCTTCTGGTCTTCGCATAAACTTCCGCGACGGAAACGCCCCAAGAGCGAGCATGCCCAGCATCTTGCTTCAGGATTTCTTCGCTGTGAGCAAGGATGAGAACACGGTACCTGGACATACTCGCCATAGAGCCAATGAGCACGCCCTTGCCGGTTAGCCTGACCCCGTCGGCGACTGCACAATGATGTGCCTATGTCTAGACAGGGCCAGCCTTGATTCTTCAATTAAAAATTGTTGATACTTTCGTAATTCCATACTATTGATTTGCAAATTTCCACCGATACCCTCCGACGAGATATTTTCTTACACCGCGACAATGTTTCGAAATGTCGCTTTGATTGCAGCCGGTAGCGCGTTGCGCATCCCATGCGGAGTCGAATCTCGCAACAAATTCTCCATTCGGTAGCATTTGGACAACTGCTTTCTTTTGATACTCATATTCTCCGGAGGCCCACCTTTTCTTTTGTGCGGCAGCCTGTTTCTCAACAAAATTCTTCTCGCGAACATTATCCCTGTGCCGCCCCCAAGCAAGGTTATTCGCTCGATTATCGAGAGAATCCCCGTTAAGATGCATCGCCTCCACAAATTCATCTCCATCAATATTATCCGGCCTACATCCGTGAAAGGCCGTGCATACAATGATATGCACTTTAATTGACCGCCTATGCCCATCTTTAAATAAATCAACCTGTAAATAGGGAACATTCCCGTGCTTACTAACCACCCTATACGGCTTCATTTCCCTCGCTAATCCGGTTCTAAGGTAGTTAAGGCTCCTTACGCTGCCAAGACTCCCGACCTCATATCTCCCTTCATAACCCACCACGGGTTTCCAAATCTCTTCTTCCATATCAAAAAAACAAGCCCCGAACTTTCACATAGCGGTCGCAGCGCTATACTACTCATCCGGGGTGTTAAATTGCTATTCATCGTCTGCGACACGATGTTTCCGCAAAGATAGGAATAATATCTCAGAAAAACAAGTGCCTCGACAGGGCCAGGCGGGCTTCATCGATTAAGGTTCTTTGATACGGACGAAGTTCCATTCTATTTAAACTCGATTTTCTCCCTCGCCTTCGCCCTGCGGATCATCGCCGATGCGAACCACAGCGTCTCGAGGATGTTGCTCTGGTCGAGCTTGTCCGGCGGGAGATCCTCCGCCCCTATCGACTGGATATACAGTTCCGAGCGGTAGATGCCCGCCACTTCGCAGAACTTCTCGATGGTTGCCGGCTTCGGAATCGCCCGGCCTGTCTCGATTTTCCATAGGGACTGCTGACGCATCCCGAGTTTCCGTGCCATATCGACCTGCTTGATGCCAAGCTTGTCGCGATATGCCCTCATTGTCTTACCGATGTCCATAGTATTCGTATCTTTTAAGGTTCATTCTGATCTGGTCCATACAGAGGTTCCTGTGCGTAGCCGTCTTGGCGTGCTCGTACTCCTGCATCCATACGGCCACGTCGGACCGGATTTTCCCCATCCTTTCGGATCGGTAATTCTTCCGGCCGACATAGCTTCTTGCCGTAAATAGTTTTTTCATGGCTAGTATTCGAACGGCGTTACATAGAAATCGACAGAGTAGACGGTGCGTCCACCCTTCACATCGTCGTGGCGCTCCTGGATATCGGGGAATTCCTTGCGAAGGGCGTACCCGATCTTCGAAGACAGGCTCTTGTTGATGGATTTTCTCGACGGCTTCTCCTCTTCCGAGTCGAGGACTTCGAAGTTGGCATAGATGTGCTTCCGGCGCTCGTCCCATTCGCTCTGGCGGCGGCACTGGTCTTTTAGGTTGGACTGCCAGCGGTCGAGGTCGTTGTGGCGTTTCTGGAGGGCTTTCTCCTTTTCGGAGAGTTCGGCGGCGTATTGTGCTGCCTCCGTGGACTTCCGCGAGTAGCGGATGGCGATGACGGCGGTCACGACCAAAAGGATCACGAGCGTGACGGCCAGGATGATAAGTGCTGTGTACATGATTTATTGGTTTTGTGGTTGGTAATCTATTGCCGGTATGATTTTGATTTTGGCACCGACGAAGCCCGGAAGATTACTCCACTCGATGAGAGTATCCCGGTCTAATCGGATGCGGCTGGCAATGGCTTCGATGAGGCGATCTTCGACTTCGGTCATACTGCCTTGCTTGGCGAAATATTTTCCGTTTTTATCCTCGAAGCCTGCCGCGAACATCTTGCTTCGTCGCATCTCCTCTTCGGTGCATTCGGTTGCCGTTACTTTGATTTCGATTTTCATTTTCGGTTGCATATTACAAAGTGTTAGTGTCGTCCAAATCTCCGTTCGCAATCAGAGAAACTTAATGGCTTCTTCTTTTCCTTTGGAGGGTCTTTTCTGTGAATAATCCGCTTAATTAAATCTTCTATTCCGAAAACCACAGAGAAGAAGAGCATAAAGCAACAAATTCCTATAAACATATCATTCGGTTATTATATTGACTTCTATCGAATCCGTCGCGCCGAAGCCGATTCCGCGATGGTGCTTTACATCAATGCGGCTGACGGATAGGCCCGATACCTGCTCGAACTCGTTGATGATCTCGAACAGATAGACCTCGGTCTGCTCACGGAGCGAAAGGCCGGTTTCAGGTTGTTTCTTCTTTCTCGGCATGGCTCAAAATCTCTATCGCTATCGCACGGCAGTATTCGTGGGCGAACCTTTCTCGTTCTTCCTTCGGGGCATCCTTCTTCTCGCGCAGCCTTGGGAACCACTCTTTACTGATAGCATCCTCGGCGGCAAAAACGGTAGATGCGATGCACGCCCAATGTTCAATCAATTCTTCATTCATGGTCTGTTAGGTTGCCCATCGGGGGACGGGCCGCTTATCGTCCCCTTCTGGGCGTTAGAAAAATACCTGTTGTTATTTTGCGGCCTTTATGATAATCAACTTTATTTTATCCCCAAAGCGAAGATCGGTTGGCATAGGAAGAGGCCCACTCTTGACAGAGAGAATGCTATGGATGTCTTTCACCACTTCGCCACCTATCGCCTCCTCCCTCATCATCTCCTCCTTCATCGCTTCCCGGCCTTCTTCAAACAAGTCCTTCTTTAATTCGTCAAGCCAGTCAAGTTCGTATTCAGACTTTGGATAGAGATAATTATCTCTTTCTATCTCCTCCTTCATCTGCATTCTTCCAGCCATCATCGCGTGGTCTTCGGCAAGTTCAATGGTTTCTTGGTCTTGCTGCTTCTGCCAATCGGCTCCGGCCTTGAAAGCCCTTTCCGCAAGGCTACTCATCATTTCATCTTCGGCATATTTCTCTGCCGCTTCATTCAATTCGTCTGTCACTTGAATTTCCTCGCCATTCAACGATGCCCACATTTCAATAGCGGAATACGGAACTTCTTCGCCGTCATTGGTATAGTGAGGATATGGTCGCTCAGTATAATACAGAATCGCATAGCGATCTTTGCTGTGACAGAAGGCTTCTGACAGTTTTACAACTATTACCTTTTCGGTTGGGTTACTTGTTCTCCAGATCATAATCTTATTTCTTTAAATGTTCTGCTCCCCATTGGGCAAAGTGTTTGGCAATGCGGGATAATTTTGCGAATGACACCTCCGGGTATCGCTTGCTGACGGAATCAATTTCTTCCTCCAGACTGGTTTCATCGGAAGGTTTTGTAAAATTTTGGCAAGTTTTTTCAATTTCTTCCGATATTTTGCAATCCTTGGCTTTCTGCCACTTGGCACCCTCAATGAAAGACTCTCTTGCAAAGGCATGATTGTGATAAGTGCAATCTGCCGCCGCCTCCTCTAGACTGGTCGGAATCTCCGATTTTTCTCTACCCCTAACTTCATCCATGAACTCATCTGCATCTACGCCTTTCCAAGATTTTTTTGCTTTGTTGATGCAAGACTGGAGATATTCGGGGTCATAGCCTTTCTTCGGCTCATCCGGCTTTCCACATTTCGCATCTAAGCTTTCCATATTTGGATTTGTGGCAAGCTCGTCATTCAATAACTTTTTTGCTACAGATAGTAAATGATTTTTCCAAAAATCAAAAGCAATACAGTCACTATTTTCGGTAAAGTTGAATCCATCGTTTTCCATAACGGAAGCGGTAAATCCCATTAGCGCGGCATCAAAGGGATTAACGCCCTCTCGCTGTTGCATATCGGTAGAACGATACGGTTCTGTTAATTCTCCGTTTTCGTCCAGAATACCTGCCATTTGTAGAGTTTCTAATGCCTCTTGTGAAGTTCGTATTAAGTTCGTATTTAGTTCTGGAGAGTCTTGAAGAATCTTATCTATATTATCGCTTACCTCCTTACGAATCTCGGGGTCAACTTTGGCAAGACACTCCTCAAAGAGAGGAAAGGTTTTTCGTTTCGGGTTGTCTTCCAGGGAGTCGATGAAGGAAAGAATACTTTGGTAAGCGGTATATTCATAAGGGCTTCCACATCCTCCTTTCATCCGTCGTTCGAGTTCGGCTCTAATTTTCTTTATTTGCTCGTTCATAGTCTTCAATGTTAATGTAATATCCGTCGTATCCTTCAATCAGTTCGATATAAACATCCATATTCTTCCCGTTGTACTTTATCGGAATGTCTCCAGTACTGAGCATATTTACTTTTTGTTGGAGTCGTCTTATCAGTTCGTTTGCGGTCATTTTTCCATCTTATTTATGTGTTCGATAATCTCGTTGATCTTGTCATAAAGCGCTTCTGGATTTGCAATGGTTTGTGCGCCAGAGGCGGAGATTAGGTAGTGATATTTGAGTTTCTCAATCCTCTCTATTCCTCCTCAGGTGGTTCGATAAACTCGATGCCCCAATCGTTGCAATACTCCTCAAATGTTCCGAATCTTCCATCTTCTTCCGACCAAATGTGCAAGCCTGCCAAATAATATCTTTTAGATTCGGCATGGTAATGAGAGACCGATAGCAATGGAAGTCCATAGTTGGTATGCTGAACCATTATAATCTTATACCCCTTATCCAGCAGCTCCTTGAGCAGCTTGTAGTCTTTGCTCAGTTTATAGCCTCTCATATTACTTTCCTTTTTGTTCGTTGAATTGTTTGAGTATCTCTTCAAAGAGACGCGGGCTATATTGAATCGGCAGTTCCGAATACTTATCTATGATGAACTTTATGTCATCTGCTGTCAGTTCTGCAAGGTCGGAACGTATGTACTCCGTTTCTGGTGCGGGAGGGTCTTGTGCTTTATAAAGCATCCCGGGACGAAGAAGGTATCTATTTAAATATAACCTCTCTGGCATTTTTGGTGCTTCCATACTACTTGTTTTTAGATTCGTTAAAACGGCGGAGAACTTCTTCATAATGTTGTTTGTCGGAAATCTCTCGCCCTAAGTCCACTTCAACCACGAATGATAGCGAACACAACTTCCTTACATCTTCCCAACTCAGCGCCAGATCTTTCTTGGCCGTCTCGAAACCGATTATAAACGACAAACGATGATGGTAATACTTATCTTGTGTATAAGCACCCGCTGTTGAACTTTCCGACACAGGCCATAGTTTTAATGCTTCGCTTTCTGCTCTTGTCATAGTCTATTTGCTTTGTTGGTCGATGAATTGGAGAATATTGTCACATACAGCTAATTCGCCCTCTACGAAATTGCTGTCAATTCTAAGGGCTTTTACTTCGTCTACAATATCTTCTACTTCCTTCTTTGTGTCATCCAGCGCAAGGTTGTAGAAGTGCTGGGCCACATCTTTGACATTTACGGAAATCATTGTCCCATTGCCTTGCTTCTCGCAATAGGACTTCCATTCTTGTTCGAGTCTTTCGGTCATTTTCAACCCTCCTTATTTGCAGATATAGCACTATAAGCATTCTCATCTCCCATCTCCGTCAGATTGGGGCATCCTTCACAGTCGTGATGCACTCCGTAGATGGTGCAACCAAGGAGAATTTCTCCTAATGGTTGGTCTAATCTTAAACAATATTTGCTCATATCTTTCCGAATTTTTATTGTTAGTGTAGTTACCCATACAATTATAACTCAATCCTATTAAAGTTCCGAAGGATATGTTGCAGTTCATGAACATATTGTGGCGTTGGATAGAAATAAGAGATAACTATCTTATCGCCATTCATAATAGATATTTTAAGTTTGCGTTTTCGCGAGAAGTCAATGGCAAGACTGTTCTTCTCGCAGACTTCGTGAACTTTATTTGCCACAATCCATTCACTTGTCAAAGGAAGGGGTCTTGTGTTCTCTCCATGATATTCTTCTCCATCAGCACGAATAATGAAAGAATCTTCATAGAGTTCAATAACCCTGCCTGTATGCCCATTGTTATCGCAAACAATGTCATTAATCATAAGTTGTGTGTTCATATCATACAATAATTACTCAAAATCTTTATCATTAATTATTTCCGTCGAGTATGCTTGCTATACCCTCTCTTATTTCCGCAAGAAATTCTTCAAATACTATATCATCACACTTGTCATTAGCAATAACAACATCAATCTTATTAAGAATTTCCTCCAAATGAGAAGCACAGTCTGCCATACAAATAACATATTTCTCTCTAAAGTTTGTAGAACGATAGAATTTACAATGAAGACGGCAATCAATGGAATTAACTTTCGTAATTCCCCAGCCAGCCTTATGACCATAGGGGCATTCCGTTTTTGCAAATACCCCATCTGACGTGTATTTTATCTTTGCCATGTTACAATCCTCCTAATTAACAGTTCGACTTCGACTGGCTCGGAATCTATTGTAATATCAGGAAAGTCTATTACCGAAGAAGAAACTTGAATTGAATATCCTCCAGGTTCTTCCCATATTCCTAACATCTTATTTTCCTTTGGCTTTGTCTGATGTATATAAATATGCCCAGAAAGTCTATCCCTCGCCACCCATCCTTTGATCTTCGGGAGGGGATTTATCCTCTGCTTTTTGATATAGCGAACTTTGTCTACCACCGGGGCGGCAAGGTCTCCGTATGTTCCGCCTGCCATTTCATAGGAATAAGATATTGCCTCCATCAACATTGATAATAGCTGAGCAGAGTCATAATCTTTCTTCGTAATTTCTTCTTTTGTCATAGCGATTCGATTTTTGCGATTACTTCTGCAAGAGCGTGGCGATTGCCGATAAAAACATCACCCTGGAAATCTTCGTCCATCTGCTTGTATTCGTTGTATTTCTCTTTCGCCCACTCCAGCAGAGCGTCCTTGCGGAGGTATTCATAATCATCGGGCTTACACGGCTCGGTATTTACCAAGTCATACATTACCGCCTTTTGTTCAATGTAAATCTTATCTGGTGCTTCCATATTGTTCCTACTTTCTTGCGTTCTTTATTCGTTCAATAATTTTCTTCGTTTCCTCCTCTCTGTCATAACCTAAAATTTCCTTTTCGGCAACTTTTTTCCATTCGCAGTAAGCAGGACAAGATAGGCAAACTGGCATAAACTTACATCCCCATGGGAGCCTTTCGTCAAATATATATCGCCACCATTTCATATTTCCTCATTTCTTGCGTTAATCTTTTGGTAAATCTTCTATGAGTGGTAATGGAATATAATACTCGCCTTTTTTAGCATTGTCTCTTATTACTATATTTCCATTTTTAGCAATAACAAGGCATCTAACAAAGGAAAAAGAATAATCCTTATCTGCCTTATACCATTTTAATTCTTTCCATTCCATATATCTATTCCTCCTTTCTTGCGTTAATGCCTATAGCTGCTGCCACATTCAAAATCATTTACTCTTGGAAAAGTTTTCAACGGAGATTCGGCCACACCAATAAATTCCTCTTTCTCCAAATCCACCTCCGGCTGCTCCTGCTTTCTGCCGCCATAGCGAGGGTCAAGACCTTCTCCCAATTCCGGGAAAATGTCTATCAGTATAGCGTGTCCGCCTTGATTTACATTTGGCATCCACTCTCTTGCTTTCTCCAATGCGGTTTCATACTTATTCGGCTGTTCCGGCTGGAGATACTTGTGCAACCTTTCAGCCGCTTTTTGTGGGGTATGTCCATCCCATTCATCCGCAACCTCTTTCTCTGGCACTTTGAATAGTTCCCAATCTTTAAGTTCATAATGATTTGAGATTTGCCCGGTAGGAAGATTAGCCATAACGATGAACCATCCACCACCAAAACATTCTTCTCCGGTATGATGTCTCTTGCTTTTGTGTACCCACTCTTTTGGAAGGAGATTAAAGAAAGCTGCATTGTATAGCATCCTGTAATAGTAAAGTTCGTTGAAGGTGTGGTAGCCATCAGAAACTTCTCCCGTGTCTTGCTCCGGCTGGAGAGAGTCGATAAGTTCTTGAACCTCTTGCAGGGCACCAGTTTTTGAGTTCACACCACCACAATTCTCGTATTCGGCTCGTTTTATATCTTCAAGCCGTTCAATCAGTTTTTCTGCGTCAATGTATTTCATAGGCTATTCATTGTCTTCAATATATTCGCTTATAGAATGGTATCTATCACAACTACCATCATACGCGTCGGTAAATTCACCAAACCAAACACCGTCTTCTCCGTATATTTTCGATAACATTATGTCTATTGCATTATCCGCACATCCATCCCAATCATCTGTAAAAATATCAGGACAAGAGCATAGTTCTCCATATTCAAATGCGAAAGATTGGTATTGTGGTATTGATGTTGTTGATTTAAGACCATCTCTCCTTGTATTATCCCATTCTATGTGACCAACAATGTTAATAAAAATAGCTATACCACACGCATCATTAAACCAATCGAATACCTCAGCATAAGTGGGAATATGATTTCCAAAGCGTTCTATAAACTTTTCCTTATGCTTGGAATATATTTCGTTTGAAATAGCGTTGGTAATAAGTGAGTGCCTTCTAAATATAGATTTCATAGGCTATTTTCTTTTGATTATAATCTCCACGGGAGAACGATATGCAGTAACATCAAGAGTATGGTCTGCGTTGTATCTCGGCACCCTCAAGTGTTCAACCAGCGTGTCGGTTTCAAACACCCTAATGTAATAATAACGCGAATCTGCGGTGACATCACCGTCAAGAGTTATGCGCCCTCCTTTCTCTTGTTCTAATTCTTTTTCAATCCGAAGATGCCACCCAAGTGCTATTGAACATAAGACAAGTCCAATGAGTGCTATAATAATTATAATCAACAATAAGATTTTCATAACTATCTTTGTTCTTTCACGTTCTTTAAGAAATCAGACAATGCTTCATTTAATGAGTCTCCAAACCCTGCTATGCCACTTTGCAAATCCTCGCCAACCAATATACACCAACTATTCCCATCTTTGTATGGGAGAAGTTGTGCGTTATGGAGAATTATAAACGCATACCAATCTGAAAAATTCAACGGATCAAGTTCATTTTCAACTTTGACCCATTCGGGTTCATTATTAAATCTTGCCATAACTATAACTTTTTAAGTTCATTCTGAAGTGTTTGAAGGATTTCAGCCCTTGTGTGAAGACCAGCCGATAATTCGCACTTAATTACATTTTCAAGTGCCTTCATCTGCTCTTCGGTGGGTTTCCAATGAGGCTGGGGACGGAGGGATTTTACGAAAGTTTTAAGCCCTTTCTTACGTTCATCACTCAATCGAAGTGTTCCTCCAATATATGGAATGGCTACACAATGGTCAATAATTTCACAAATTATATCACTATCTTCCTCGGTTTCTTCATTCCATTCTTGCTTCGGTTGGGGACGGAGGGATTTAAAACGATTCTTCAACCAATCCTTCGTCTCTGTCATCTCACGATAAGTTGTAGATGTAGGCGATGATTCATTTTGCCTGTCATCACACATTGCCATCAAGACTTCAAAACGACGCTCATCTTCCTCGCTCCACTCTCGCTTTGGTTTGAGATATTCAAGTGTTTTCTCCAGCCAGTCATATCCGTCCTCAAAAGTCATATAGCCGTAACCGTTCTTGCGATACCAAGCATTCGCAGGAGAATCTTGCTTTACCTTCAATCGAATAGATATGGCTCCAATGGCTTCAGCGAATTTTTCTGCGGCTTTCAAAATCTTTGTACCAAACCCTTGATTACGGCTTGTTTCTTCAACAAAGAGATTGGAAAGATAAAGAATGCCATATTCGTCTTTATAAGTGTAGAATGCTATACGGGTTCGCAATTCATCTTCCCTATAACCATCGCTCCACTCCTGCTTTGGCTTGGGACGGAGAGATTTGAGCCAAGCAATCATATCTGGAATGTCATCAAAGACAGAATCACCAAACCTGTCATCTACTCCTTTTTCTCGCATAGTTGTTAATAGCGAGATAATCCATCTTATTCTATAATCATCCTCCTCGCTCCACTCCTGCTTTGGCTGGAGGTTAACTCTTTCACGAAGTGATTTCAGCCAATTATCTGCATCAATATAATCTTGTTTAATATAGTCCCCATTGACATCCAAGCCGCTATGTTCAAAGGCGTATGCGTTGAGTATATGGCGTAAATTGCCTATTATCTCTTTCTCCTCCTTGCTCCACTTCGCAGAATCTTCTTTGGCAACTTCTAAAAGTTCTTCTGAGTGTTCTTTAGCCCATTGTGCCACATTTACATTTTCACCACGCATGAACTCTTGCCATGCATCACTGAACGCAGAAAATAAGGCACTTTCAAATGGTGTTAATTCTACCTCTTCATCTACTTTATCGTCAGGATGCTCTGTGGGCTTCTGCTCTTTCTGCCACTTTGCAAAATGAACGGCTATACGCGATAATTTTGCAAATGAAACTTCTGGGTATCTTTTGGAAATACGGTCAATCTCTTCTGCCAAGTCATCACATATAGACTCATTCTGCTCTTTCTGCTTTTCGAGGTAGACCTCCATCTGACACCTTTCGTGGTTGACCGAATGCTTCTTAACGAGTTTCAAAATAGCTTTCCTTATCCTCTCGTCCTCGCTCTCCTTTAACTCGGGGAACCTCCTTAGTATCTCCTCCGCGCTGATCTTTCCGGCCTCGGCGTACCGCCGGACCGTCTCAAGTATATCCTCGACTTTCCCCATAGCTTTATAATTTTTGATTAAGTTTTTCCAGTTTCCTATTGATCTCGGCGTCCACCTCTTCCTTTCCGAAGTAGAGCGCCATCTGTGCCGCCACGATCATGACATCCGCAATTTCCGTGATCACCGCATCTTCCTTGCAGCGTCCGCGTTTGTAGTGTTCCAGGGCGACACTAAGCTCGCCCATCTCCTCGTGCATCATCCCCATCTGGTGGACGATGCCGAATTTGTCCAGTGCCTTCCGGCAGATTTCAAGCTTATTTCCCATAATTAAAAGAAGAGGGCTCCGCCCCTAGACACCCAACACATCACTATTGGTTAAACGCATATAGTGGAGCCCTCGCCTACAAAGTTAACAAAAATAATGCCACGTTAGATGACCGGAAAGATATCTTTGGCCCAAATGGACAAGATCGCCTCGCTGAGAGGACGACCCTGCCTGGTTCCCCATCTTTCCGGATCTTTTTCGTACATCTCCCTCGCTTCGGCCACGATCTCTCTCCGCGGTCGACCCTTGAGCAACTGGTTCTCGACCCATACGAACAGACCGGTGCTGCGCCACTCGTCCTTGGCTTTCCGCCTATTCTCATTTGATACTCGAACGGCAGCGGTCATATCGCAACCCTTCTTGTTGCCGAGGCGCGTGCAGAAATTTCCGTTCTTGCTGATGAACCCACCATCCCTCTCGATGAGCGCCTTACGGGCATCGAGGGCGGACTGGGTGCGCTGTTGGATCATTTCTTTCTCGACCTGGGCCGCGAATGAAAAGGCGTATAGAAGCATCTGATCCACAGCCTTTAAGTTCGAACAGTCGAGGTCAATTCCCATCTTGATGACAATGAGACGGACGCCACGAGGCTTCAGTTCCTCGTTGACTAGGATGTTTAAGTCTGACATCGAGCGACCTAGGCGAGAGATTTCCGACACGATCAACGCGTCCCCCTTCTTCAGTTTTCGGACGAGCTTATTAAGGTTCCTGTCGCGATACGAAACGCCGCCGGAAACACCCTCGTCCCTCTCCACCGCATCGATGGTCATACCTTGCCTCTCGGCGTATTCCGTGAGCGCCTGCAACTGTTGCGTCTCGTCCTGCTTCTCCGTGGAGAAGCGAATATAGGCGTAGTTCATATCCTAGCTGTCGTAGTGCGGTTCCTCTATGCTTTCTATCTCGACACTCTCCTCCGTGACGGTGTCATCCGTCTCGCAGAGTTCGACAGACTCAATCTCGAAGTCCTCGACATCGTACGAGAAATCCCGCTGCTCGTAGTCCAAACTTATCGCCATATCATAGGCGCGGTCTTCGTCCTCGGCCCAGGCGTATACGACCGCGCTTATCGTGTCCCGAACGGTCCACGACTTGCAGCGCGGGTCGAGATAGTGGTACCTTCCATCGCTCTCTTCGTAAGAGATGAATACCTTGACTTTAATTTCGTAGCAGTTCATATCAGTCTCTATGATTTAAAAGGTCATCCAGATATGCAAGCAGCATGATAATGAAAAACATACTATTTCTTTTCGTTAAACAGCTCCGGGATGAATGCCAGAGCGCATAAGACGTAGATGATGACCATCATAGCTAATCCTCCTCCATTCCCTTTTCCTCGATACGGATTGAGCAGGGCGTTCCGTAGCGGTCGTATGTGATGCCGTGGTTCTTTTCATCGACAGTCACTTCGAAGCCGGCGTGCTGCATCTGCGAATAGTAGACCGCCAGCGCACGCATCGCCGAGTCCTCCGTGAAGTGCGGATTACCGATGGCATTAGAAAACTTGCCGTCCTCGTAGAACATAAGCCACCAGACCTTGTCGTTTTTCATAGGCCGAGGTAGATTTTGAGTCCGTGGATAATTGCGTCCACCTTATTCGGGTCGGTGTCACGGTAGATGCGGCCATAGAATACGTCATCGTCCTGATCTGTCTTACTTGCGCGGACCACGATGACGTCCGGGCTTTCCGGCGTGTCCTCCCAGTGGTAGGTCGTGATGTAGAATGTCGGGATGTTCATCTTGAACGCCTCGATGTGGATTTCCTGCAGCTGTCTAAGAATCTGTTCCATCTTTAAAGTCTTCTTCAGTTATACATACGACGTAAAAATCATCGCCAACATAGAAGTCCTCTATGCAGGCCAACTCGCCCCAGCCGTCGACTTCAAGGGCGAAGGGTATATCATTGCTCGGGTTCGGTTTCATCCCGACAATGTCCTCGATTTCCGAGTAGAGCTTCTGGCTCCCTCTTGGCGCGTCCACCCACAGCGTCCGCACCTCCGGCTTCGTGTGGTCCACGATCTTAAAGAATCTTCCCATATTTATAGTTAAAAGATTTTGATCCAATAGTCTTTTGAGTCAATGAATTCCGTGAGTGTGTGGTTGAATGTCTCCTCGAATTCCTCCGGAGAATAGAACCCCATAAAGTTGTTGTATGGGTTATACGGCGGACGGCTCGCCCATACTCCGATTTCGCGGTCCACCTCATCTGCGATTTCTTTCTCGGTCCTGTCATAAAGACCTTCGATTCCTTCCCATTCCACCGGGAGCAGGTCCCAGCGTCCTACATAGATTTTCATAGCTACTTGATGTTGATAAGTGTGTTGATGTCTTTTTCTGTCGCGACGCCCAGGATGACAGCCTGCTCTTCCTGAGTTTTCTCTTCGTACATACCCTACCGTCCCTCCACCGCTAAGAGTTCGAACACGCTGAACTGGCGCCAGCCCTGCGCATCGCAGTCGAAGTACTTGAACCACTTCGGATCTGCCGGCTTCTCGGCACCCTTCGGTGCCCATATCGTACCATCCGCGAGTTTCATAATCTCCTGGAACAGCGTACCGACCGCGTTCCGCACAGACCCGTCCTTCTTCTTGTACTGGAATGCCACCGCACCCTCGAGCATCTTTTCCTGCAGCAGCATCACTTCGTCGGCCTTGTATCCGTCAAGACCGAGGTTAATCAACTCTTCTCTCGTTTTCATAATTCGATTCCTTTTTGCTTTAGATAGTTAATGATTTCTTTCTTTTCTTCCCCGAAGCGCTCCTGCGCCCACGCCTTCCATTCTGCGTAAATCCACTTCTTGGTATCCTCGCACCAGATCCAGACCGATGCCGTCCAGGCATCGATGTTCTTCTCGCTCAGATTCGCCGCGCAGTACTCGGTCT
>Ga0310786_10003853_pt1 | contig 21366 bp, 19 predicted proteins | sample AusTroGonzalo_MG_FD_203881 | JGI IMG/M metagenome (GOLD analysis project Ga0310786, IMG submission 203881) | Bovine rumen microbial communities from tropical cattle in Woodstock, Queensland, Australia - Gonzalo_03 (v2) (version 2) | ecosystem: Host-associated > Mammals > Digestive system >...
GGGAAACACCTTCCCTAAACATGAGCGCCTCTGTAGCCGCAAGGCCATTGAAGCACTCTTCGCGGGCGGAAACCGGGCATTCTCGGCTTTTCCGCTCCGTGTGGTTTATAGGCGTGCTCCGGAACTACAGATACTCGTTTCTGTCTCCAAGCGCCATTTCAAGCACGCTGTGGACCGCAACCGCGCCAAGCGCCAGATCCGCGAGGCGTGGCGCCTGAACCGCGACATCCTCCGTCCGTCGGCTACACCTGATGCTCCAACAGAAGCCCCTGCGCTGCCGTCCATCCACCTGGCTTTCATCTGGCTGTCCGATGAGCCGCAGCCCTCCGACCTCGTTCATCGCAAGATGAAGAACCTACTCCATCGCATCCAAGAAGACCTATGCTCCGCCAACTCCTCATCCTCCCCATCCGCTTCTACCAGCGATTCATCAGCCCGCTGACACCGCCCTCGTGCCGCTTCACGCCGACGTGCTCCCAGTACGCTGTCGAGGCGCTCCAGAAGCACGGAGCCTTCAAGGGGCTCTATCTGGCCGTGCGCCGCATCCTGCGCTGCCATCCCTGGGGTGGACATGGCTACGATCCCGTTCCTGACAAATTCCATTTCTGACGATTCTATTCAATAACCAAATCCAACAATGAAAGCAACACACCTTCTCACCACTGTGCTCGCCGCCTTCCTCATGGCTGCAACACCCTCGCTTCACGCCGCTGCCGCTTCACGTTCCAATGGCCAGACCCATGTCAACGACTCTGCTGCTACGCGGTCACATGCAAAACGCATCGTGAGCACACAAGTCACCATCAACAACATACCTATCATCCACAAGGAAGACACCACGTTCTACTACGAGGGTGAGGACGAAGACAGCGTAGAACTCGCTGAAGACTTCGACGAAATCATGGAGGACTGGAACGATAACGAGTCCCTGGATGGGCTCTTCAACGGCGGTCTCATCCAATTCTTCAAGAAAATGGCAAGCGGCCTGGGTATTCTGGGCAGCGGCATCGGCCTCTTTGGTAGCCTACTCGGTATTTTCGCCGCTCTCATCGCCCTTGTCTTCGTATTCATCTTGCTCGCCATCTTCTTATCGCCTATTTGGGTCATCTTGCTCATCCTCTTCCTGATACTCCGCAACAACCGCAAAAAAGCGACTCCCGTTCCTCCGACAAACCAGACAAACCAAGAAAACCAAGAAAAGCAGGAGAAACAGGAGAAACAGGAGAAACAGGAAAAGCAGGAGAGGCAGGATGAGTATAACCGAAGCGAGCAGCACTAATCCCTTGCTGTATCTCAATATCCATACCCACCAACCACTCGCGGAGGACGAGGTGACGGTGCCGTCCTACGGATTGCACCCATGGGATGTAACTGCCGCTCTGGATATTCCACAAGCTATTCAAGCAGCCATCATTCCCCATACATCTCTCCCCCTTGAGGGGGGAACTGGAGAGGGGCCTGGGCCTGATTTCTTCCTGATTGGCGAGTGTGGACTGGACCGCCTCTGTGCCTCTTCCTATGACCTGCAGTTGGCAGCCTTCAAGGAACAGATTGCGCTGAGCGAGCAGCTACAACGCCCCCTCATACTCCATTGTGTCCGCGCCCTCGACGATGTCCTGCGCCTCAAACGCGGCACCCGTCAGCCTTGGATCTGGCACGGCTTTCGTGGTAAGCCGCAACAGCTGCAACAACTCCTGGCCCACGGTTTCTACGTCAGTTTCGGTTTCCGCCACAACGCCGAGAGCCTGCGCGCCTGTCCTGCAGACCGCCTGTTCCTTGAGACGGATGATGACCCACGCCCCATCCGCCTGCTCTACGCTACTGCTGCCGCCCTGCGCCAGACGACACCCGAGGCGCTCGCCGCGCAGCTCCAGGAGAATTTATTTGGAATGACGAATGATGAATGACGAATGACGAATAAGGATTACCAGCGTAGACAATTTTTTTTAACGAAATAGATAAGGATTATTATATTCGTCATTCATCATTCGTCATTGCCGAAGGCAAATAATTCTTCAATCATCAACAATCATTCTTCAATCCACTTCTTTTTCTTACCATTCTTTGCGCCACCAAAATACTTTTATTACTTTTGCAGCGCTAAACGCAAAAACAACGTGAAAAACTACCAAAAACACATCTATCAATGAAGAACAAATTTCTACTTTTAACCTTCTTGCTTCTGGGCTCCGTAATGCCTGCCGGAGCACAGGGATTTGTCGTTCACCAGAAGGACGGCACCAAGACCATCTTCACCTCTGCCGAGGTGGATAGCATTACCATGATACCCGAATCCTACAGCCTCGTGCTCGGCACGTGGTATTTAGGTTATTGGAAGAACGGCAGCTCCGTCAATGAATACCACGGCAACGAGATGCTGACCTTCGCCGGCAATCAGCTGTTCTGGTACGGCAAGGACTCCGGCACCGACATCTATACCATCAAGTTCTTCCCCCGCTCGCAGAGCTTTACGGCCAAGAATACAACCAAGAATGAGACGTTGAAATGGACGATTTACAAATATACGGACCAGATTCTCATCCTGCGCGAAACTGATAACGAGGTCTATCGCTACTTCTACAAGACCAAGGAGGATGCGGACAAGACCAAGATGGACCCCAACCACCGCGAGACCACTAATATCAACACCATCCTGCGCCTGGCCGAGGGCAAGACGGCTTCCACCGTGACACCTATGGGTAAGCACTTTGAGAAATACCTCCACGAGACGACCGACGATGACCGCACCTGGCTCCTCAATCCCAGCAACGAGCCCGACAAGGTTGCCGGACTGACCAAGTGGGTAGCCAAGACCGTCAACCTCTATCCCTATGGCACTCCCATGCCTGCCGACGTGAACCAGCACTCCATCGGCGACTGCTGCGCCTTGGCCGTGCTCGCCAGCTTTGCCTATCTCTATCCCGACTTCATCCAGCACATCATCACCGACAACGGCAACAACACCTACACGGTGAAGATGTACGACCCGCAGGGACAGCCCGTGGACGTCTGCATCAACAATAAATTCCTCTGTGACAGCAACAACAATATCGGCCAGGTAACGGGCAAGAACAACACCGTTACGTGGGCCACCATCATGGAGAAAGCGCTGATGAAATGGGAGAAAATCTACCAATGCAATGGCATTGAAGGCATCGGTACCGAGCACGCCGCCCCACCCTTTACGGGCGACGGCGAGAGCTTCTCCTACCCCGCCAACGCCCTGTACACCTCCGAGCTGAAACTCGCCATCGAGCACTGCCTCGGACAGGGCAAGCTCTGCATCGGCGGCTTCAACGAGGGCGACCTGCTATGCGGTTCGCTGAAGACCGTCACGGGCCACGCCTTCACCTTCATGCTCGCCAACACGGACGATGCCATCTTCAACATGCGCAACCCGTGGGGTAATGGCAGTAATGGCGAGGACGGCCAGCTGCGCATTCCCGACCGCCGCCTCATCGTGCAGACCATCGATGCCCGCATCGTCAATCCTGGCGCTGCCGCTCCCTATCTGCGCGAGGACCTGAAACCCTACACGCCGCCGCGCTATATCCGCAAGCCCACCGACCTCGGCGTCTCCGAGCGACTACTTTTACGTGCCAAACAGAATCTTAACACTACAGAATTATGGTAAATAAACTCATCGTGATTGCCTGCCTGTTGGCAGGTAGCCTGTCCGCTGCAGCTCAGCAGACCCTGAACATCTTCACCACCACGAAGGGTGTTGTCAGCTTCTCCTTCTCCGACCAGCCCCAGATCACCTTCCCCTCACCGGATGTGCTGACGGTCACTAGCAAGGACATGACCGTTGAATTCCCCTACGACGAGGTAGAGAAGATTAACTTTAACGATGCCGACGCCAACGCCATCGCATCCCTCACCGTGCGCGACGACATCAGCCAAGTCCTCATCTACGACCTCACGGGCAAGCTCGTTCGCAAGAGCGCAGCCACCAACGGCTCCGCCTCCGTGAACCTCTCCACCCTGCGCCCCGGCGTCTATGTCGTCAAGGACGGCCGCCGTTCTTACAAGGTGAAGAAGCAGTAAGTTCTCAGACGGCTTTCAGATAAGAAAAGGAGGATTGACAGTGTGCTGTCAGTCCTCCTTTGTTGTTTAGATGAATGGGCCGTGGCCCATACAGCTAGTCGTGGTAATAGCTATGCAGAGCCTGCACGTGCGGGTCCCGGGAGTGTGCAAGTGCTGCCTCTTGGAGTCTGCAAATGTAGGCGCGAGTGCCTGTGTTCTTAAGACTATACAAGTTCTTGTATTCAGTCTCATCATGGTCTCATAATACCTTACTTGGTCATTTTTTTGCATATTGTGGTGAATAATTTTGTTGGCTCAGAAAAAGTAGCTATCTTTGCGCCATAGGAACTAAAAAATATGAGCAATGACATTCTTGAATCAGTTTCACAAGGAGGCTATGGAGCGTGCGATGCGGAAAATCGAAGAATCAGAGAAATTTCCGATGAACTCCAAAGACTTTGCCGACTACATGAGAAGGAATCTCGCGATAGCAAAGGCTATGGAAGCCGCTTCGAAATAGAGCAACGCGTAGCCGAACAGTATGCCAAATCTACAGGAATGTGGATTCCTATGGACAAGGTGTTTGATTTGGGCGTACCTGGTCCAAGCGGAAATGAAAACGACACCTATGTTTCTGGTAATATTATATTTAAGGTGAATAATCTGCTCAATAGTGGAGGCATCATAAATCTACTGAACAAGATATTACTCCATAATCTGTTATTTCCTAACACCGCATATAAATTTCATGGTTTTGCAGGCTATGATGGACGAAGTATTATGCCTGTATTGACACAAAGAAGGGTTAGGAATGCCCGCCCCGCTACACAAATCATGATAGATACTTATATGTCAGCATTGGGCTTTACCAAAGAAAAAGACAAAGGCCGATACGCCAATGGAACATACTTCGTTTGGGATGTCGTTCCTCGCAACGTTCTGGTAGATGCAGATGGTGACATGTATGTGGTAGATGCAGAGATAAAAGGAATGGAAATACAGAGCGTCTGACACTTTATGAGTAAGAAACAGACGAAATGGATTCTTAAAAATCCTTTGCCTATTTAACAACAATCCGTGTGACACACGTGCCGCACGGATTGTTTTTTTACAATTCAACATTTAAGAATGTTTAATTATCATCTCAAACTCTTGACAAGTTGAGAATTTCTTTATTCCTTTGCACCGTCGAAAAAAATAGAACGATGAAAAAGGTATATCGGAAACTACTCGCGGTAGTGCTCATCATGAGCGCACTCGCAGCAATGAACTCTTGCGACACGCCACAGTCAATCGCATGGAGCTATTATTATTGTGCAGCGGATACGTTAGCTGCGGGCGACCCTTACGCCGCCAGACACTTCCTGAAAGCCTGTAAGAAGTCTGTGAGCCCTGACCTCACCCACAAGGCAGATTCGCTGATGGAGGTGATTGAACGGACAATTAAAGAACGAAAAAACGAGTAAATCCTTAAATACTTTAATGTCGTTATGATCAAGTTAAGTGCTAAAGAAGAAGAAGTGATGGAGTATATCTGGCAGCTCGGCGAGTGTACCCCGAGGGATGTGCTCAACCTATATCCCGAACCACAACCGCTGCTGAACGGTATCCAGAATGCATTCCAGTCGCTGGAGCGCAAGGGCTATCTCACCCACCGCCAGCAGGGACGCGGCTATGTCTATTGGCCCATCGTAGAGAAGAAATCCTACGGCAAGACGAAGCTCGGCTCGCTGGTGGACCGTTTCCTCGACGGATCCATCAAGGAGCTCGTCACCTTCTTTGCTCGTGAGCAACGCATTTCGTCCAAAGAGCTCAAAGAGATTATTGATTTAATTGAAAACAGAGAATAAACGTCATTCTAAAATTTCCATTTGTTCCATGTTGTACGTCATCAAAGTCAATATCATTCTTGCACTCTTGTGCCTGCTGTTTCAAGTTGTGATGCATCGCGACACATTCTTCGGCGTGCGTCGCGCCATGTTGTGGGGCATCTACCTGACGGCGTTCCTATTGCCGTTGTGTGATGTGCAATCGCTGATGCAGGGCGACGCGACTACGATGCAGTTGGCCGCGGATTATGCCACTTATGTCCTGCCGACACTTGACGATACCGCCACTCGCGTGGCAGCAATGGGTGTTCAGCAGGAAGAGCCAGGTTGCGGAATGTGGTTTGTGGGCATGATAGTCCTTTGGGGCATCATCTATCTCGTCCCTGTCGCATGGATGACCTTGAAGTTCCTTTGGCAGGTTGTCTATATGATATATTTAAGGTGTACGTGCAAGCGGGAGGGAGCATTCTTCCGTTACCCCCGTCCCTGTTCACCCTTCTCTTTTGGGCCGTGGATCTTCCTGCATCCCGATGGAATGGACGAACAGACGATGCGCGAGGTACTCATTCACGAACAGACCCACGTCCGCCAATGGCACACCGCAGACATCCTCTTCTCGCAGCTTGTGTGCATCCTCTTTTGGTGGAATCCCGCCGCATGGATTATGCGTCGTGAGGTGCGCATGAACCTCGAATTTATTGCTGACAAGGCTGTCTCCGATGCCTTATCCCCCTCCTTGGGAGAGATGAGCCTCGCTTTGAAGGCCTACCAATATCGCCTCCTTGGCTTTACCACTCAAAAGAACGTAGCTACGATTGCAAATAATTTCAATGTCTTACCCTTAAAACGCAGAATCAAAATGATGAATCTTCGCAGAACCCGTCGCACGGAGATGGTTAAATACATCCTCTTTGTGCCTATAGCAGCCGCGTTGCTGCTCCTCTCCAACGTCGATGCGCTGGCTCGCACGATTGTCGACGAAGCCTCAAACGTTGGGAGAATATACCTTCTTAATGGCCGATTGTCATCGGAGAGCGAAATTAAGCAACTTAAAGACATCATAAAAGTCCGCGCCCTCGACCTCAATGAAGCCCAAGAAAAGTATGGGCAACGCGGACTTGAAGAGGGTGTAGTAGAATACTACACGAAGGACGCCCTCACCTCTGATGACAAAATCTACACCGAGGTAGAACAGATGCCCAATTTCCCTGGCGGTGACCAGATTCTTTACAAATGGCTCGCAGAGAATATCAAGTACCCCGCTGTGGCGCAGGAAGCAGGCATTCAAGGCCAGACCTTTGTCTCTTTCGTGGTAGAAAAGGACGGCTCTATCTCAGAGGTTAGTGCCCACAGAACGGCAGATCAGAACTCAGGCCATATGCTGGCAAAATTCGTTAAGACCACCAAGCGCACGCAACCGAGCCAAAAGATAGAAAATGGCGAGGTGTACCTTGACAAGGAAGTCATTCGCGTCGTGTCCAGCATGCCGCGATGGAAGCCTGGCTTGCAAGACGGCAAACTCTTACGTGTACGCTACATCCTGCCCGTGACTTTCAGACTACAGTAATATCTCTACAAGTCACGCCTATAGCGAACAAAAACGTTCATAACCTGATATAAAAGTCTTTATTTGCAGGTTCTAAATTATTATCACGCCGTGAATTATTATTTTCAAAGCATAAAATATTATCTTCACGGCGTGATAATTTATTTTCATGCTTTGAAAATAATTAGAAAACACGCCTCTCCACACAGTCCTCATCAAGGCATTCGCTATAGCTTCTTAATCTTAATGCCAAAGACATAGACGAGCGGGCTGTAACGGAATGTGGCGCTGTTAAGGTAGTCCTTATCAAACTCCAGAACATCGCAGTTGCGGCAGATCTTGTCCTCTGGGTCGTACCACGACGAACAATAGGCTGCTATGGGTATCACCTCGTTCTCCTTCCATTCGGGCTGGATTACAAATGGACGGCTTTTGTAATTTGAAGTTTCTGAGCCGTCAGCCTCATTCTTTACCAGCGGCATAGGCAAACTCATCGTGAAACCGCACACATCGTCGAACTGATAATTGCATGCAAACAGCGTGTCTGTCTTCGGCATAAGGCTGACGGTAACCTTAGTAGCGCTGTTGGTATAAGCAACACCGAAGTCCTCCATCAGGTCTTGTTCCATTTTGCCCTTCGACCATACTTGTATCACGGGCGACATCAGGTATTTGTCCTTCTCAAACTTAGACATGTCAAGGCCAAACACATAGAATCCCTGCTTGTTCAGCAACTTGATGTAGTCGGTGGTTGTTGCCTCAGCTTTGCTGATTTCTTGTGCGTGCCCGGCTACAGCGATGAGTGTGAGTAGCGCGGTGATGATAAAGTTTTTCATTTTTGTGTGTTTTTGGTTGGTTAATCTCTGATTTGCGAGGCAAAGATACGTCTTATTTCATAAACCCATTTCGTTTCTACGAAAAAAGTGAGATAATAAGCCTATAATCCCTTCACTTATCCCAGAATCATGCAGTTTGTTCATTGAAAAAGCCATAGAGTTTTTGGTGGAACGGAAAGAAAAAAGTACTTTTGCAGTCAGATAGAGAAATGTATGAAGCGATACAATCGCTTTCTTAATATAATAATAAGGTAAAGATATGGGCAAACAGGAAACTGATCAAAAGGTTCAGGAACTACAGCAGAAAATTGAGCTGCTGCAGAAGGCTAACCTGGATTTGGTGAATCGTAACCTACAACTGGCACAGCAATTAGATGCTTACTATGATGTACGCCGCCGCGTGGAGATGCTCAAGGAGCTGGTGATTCGTCACAAGGAACTGATACGTAACGCGGACTTGCGTGACGACGATGAGCTGATGGCGTTGATTGAGACACGTTTGGAGGCAGAGCTGCCGCACGAGGATCCCAACTTCGGTCTGAAAGAGCTGGCCGAACTCATAGGCACCTCGCAAACCCGACTCATCGATTTGTTCCGTCGTTCACCCATTCACAAGACGGCAGACGACTATCTCGACTATCTGCGACTGCTACGCTCCATGTACTATTTGCAGAATCAGCCCTCATGGGGCATTGCAGCTTGTGCGGAAGAAGCCGGGTTCACGGTTATCCGCACCTACAACCGCAAATTCCAGGATGCTCTGGGCATGACGCCACACGAGTTCAGGATGCTTATAGCGAGCGGACAGGAAAGCAATTAAAAAGGAAAAGTTCTTCGCGAGGACGAGGAACTTTTCTTTTTTTTTACCCTATAATGGACAAGAATCGGGGCCTTTTCCCCTTCTTGTCCATTATTCATTTGTTTGTCCATACAAACTGAGAAGAAAGAGGATCGTAAGTGTTGGAGGACGAGGAAAAGTCCCCTTATCTTTGCGGTGTCAAAAGGACAAAACAATCCATTCGAGGACAAAAACAAATAATAAATATCAATCAAAACAATTAAAAAAATTACAACTATGAAGACAAAGAAGAATTTGGTAATGTCAATGTTCAGAAACATTCTTACCGCAGGTTTGATCGCGTTCTCATTTATCGCTTGCTCCGACGAGCTTGACGCTCCGAGCTTCAGTGGGGACAATGTAATTCCGGAAGGTGCCAATACCGCAGTGTTGGAGGCTTACGGCTTAACCTATCAAACATTTGACGATGCTGACGATGTGATGATCATTGATGAGGACACCACCTTGATCAGTGTTAGTAAGGCATACGCAGACAAACTGGGTATCGAATCGTTCGTGGGGCACCCGATGGGTATCTGGCACAAACAGAGCCAACTGCCTTACATCCGCGTGGCTACATCCGAGAAACTGGAAGGCAACCGCTACCTTGTCAGCGTTCGACCCGCCGCCATCTCCGAGATTATTGGTGAAAAGAAGGTGTCACTGAGCACGGAGATATATGTCAACCCCAAAGCAGACGGTTCAGAAGTAACCCGCGCTGATGGAATGTTGATGCCTGGTTACGCTGCCAAATACATGGATGACAACAACGTCATTCACCCCGCCGTCATCCACATGACAGATCCTTATGGCTACGACAAGCCTTACCACACGAAGGACGACCAGCCGGTAGCTCAGACTCGTGCCGATGGAGAATACCAATACATGACGGCAGATGAACTGACCCAGAATACTCGTGCCTCCATCCGCAACCGCATCTTCTCCCTCAACACCAAGCTGGACAAGGACTTCCAGTGGCCTATTGAAGAAGGTAGCGAGGACTCTATCTACTTGGGTCTAGAATCAAATGTCAAGTTCGCCCTTAACTACTTTATCACTCTTGACGGTGGCGTGAAATGGAACGCCATCATCCCCGCCCCCTACGTGAAGAAGTTTGAGGCTGGCCTGGACGGAGAGTTCGGTTTCGACGCAGAAATCCAGTTCGGTATCAGCAAGGAGTGGGAGCTTGACCCAGATAAATGGAAGGAGACTCTCTTCACCTTCAGTGGCTACACCTTCACCTTCATGGTCGGCCCGGTACCCGTAGCCATCAAGGCTGGTCCTGAGCTCTTCGCAAAGATTGACGGTAAAGTCACAGGTAAGGCATTCATGGGCTTCAAATACGAATATGCCAACAACTTCAAGGGCGGCATCACCTACGAGGACGGCAAGGGCTGGGGATTGATTAAGGAATTCAACGAGGAGAAAAATTCTCTCACATTCCTGCCTCCTCAGTTTGAGCTTCACGCAGAAGCAGGCGTAGGCCTCTATCTTGGCGCAGACATCATGATTTACGGTGTCGCCGGTCCCGAGCTCAGCGTAGGCCCCCGTCTCGGTGCAGAAGTAACCCTCGGTATTTCTCCTTGGGAGCAAAAAGTTGACCTGGACGCTAAAGTGGAACTGACCGTCAACGCAGTCGTAGGTGCCAAGCTGGAACTCTTGGGCTATGAGCTCGCAGGCATCGAAGAAACCATTGAACTTGCAGGTCCCTGGACCCTTTGGAAGTACCCCAGCGACGGCACAGAACATCAGGTAGATCCTTGGATTTCCCCCGCGTGGAAGAAAATGTTCGAGGCCGTGAAGACCAGCCGCTTTGGTAACTCTTTCACCAGAATGATGCAGGATTGCACAGGCATGATCAAGGTCATGAACAGTGTCGAAGATGATGACGCTACGAAGCAGATCTACCAGAAGCTCATGGAGGGCTGGGACAGCTGCCCCGACCAATCGGAAATGACATTCATGTCAATCATCACGGATCTGGGTGATTATCAGAAGGAAATCGTCAAGCGGTACAATGAGTTCCAGTACCAGAAGCACGCTCAGGACGGCGACATACAGTGGTGCAACGACTATAACTGGAAGGAGATTTGCGGAGAGTTGAAAGCCAACAAAATTCCAAGCAACAAACATGCATGGTTCGACAGCGTCAGCAATGAAATCCGCCAGTGGTTCCTCAAGGAGTTCAAGCGAGAGCCGACTTTGGCAGACGGTAAAGATCTCGACTGGTTGCTTGGTCATATTTTCAACTTCGACTACTATAAGAACCTCTATTATATGTCCTCTCGCGAAAACGACAAGACCGACGACAACACGAAGAAGGATACGAAAGAGGAAGTGAGCCCCAATACCGACGAGCTCTGGCAGGCTATCCGCACAAAGATCGAGAGCGAATTCCCCAGTAGTTTCACGGGTCGTTCACCCAGAGGTCCGAAGATGCTGAACGCTATCCGCCGCAGCTTCAAGAACAATTACGGTCACGAGCCCGGCACCGAGCAAGGCGATTACGACATCGTTCGAGGAGACTTCAAGAGGAGAATGGGACTATAAAAAAAACAAATACCTTTATTCATCATTGGACAGAAAAGGGGGAGCAATCTCCCTTTTTGTCCGTTATCTGTTTGTTTGTCCAAACAAGTTCGGAAGAACGGAAGCATAGATGCTTGACGGTTGCTGCAATGTGATGTACCTTTGCAGCAGAAACAAAAACAGAAACAAAATGAAGAAGTTCACTCTTTTCACAATGATGGTAGCCTTGATGGCACTCATGACAGCTTGTTCACAGGACGAAGATATGATTCCCGCAATGAACCGCGAAGGGCAGACACGTGGTGCAGAAGGCGACAAGACTGTTCTCATCTATATGGCTGGTCGCAACAAACTGACGACTGCCGTCGATGAAGACCTCGAAGAAATCAAGGCAGGTTCGCGCCAGATCGGTGAGCGCCAGAACCTGCTCGTGTTCGTTCGTCGTTTTAATGATGCTGAACGTCCGTGGCTGGCGCGTATCTGCAATGGTGAGGTGTGTGATTCAGTGAGCCTCAGCGATATGGGTATCAATAGTCAGGACGGACAGCGACGCGCAAGTGACCCGACAGTGATGGAGGGCGTTATGCGCTATGCTTTCAGCCACTATCCGGCGACAGACGGCTACGGCCTGGTGCTGTGGGGGCACGGCAGCGGCTGGCTCATGAAAAAAGAGGTACAGCAAGCTGCCACTCGTGCCTATGGTATGGATATAGGCAATTACAAGGGAAGTACTGACGACCGGTGGATCAATATTCCCACGATGGCCAGAATACTCGAGAAAATGCCGCACCTGAGATACATCATGGCAGACTGCTGTAACTTCATGTGTTTAGAGACGCTTTATGAGTTACGAAACACGTGTGACTACATCATCGGATCACCTGCAGAGATTCCCGGTCAGGGCGCTCCCTACGATGACATCGTTCCTCATTTGTTCGCCGATGGATGCTTTTATACTGACATTGTGGATCAATATGAGGCCAGCGTCATGGGTAATTTGCCACTGACGGTCGTTAAGACGGAAGCAATGGATGATATGGCAGAGGCTACACGTCTGGCGCTGCAAACACTTCCCACGATGACTGAAGAAGTAAAGGGCGGAGCTTACCCAGACCTGACGGGACTTATCCATTATTATTACACCGATGACTGTTATACCTTCCAGCCCAAATACAATATCTTCTATGATGCCGGCGACTTCCTGCGTAGTCATGCTTCAGAGGAGGCCTATCAACAATGGTGTCAGGCTCTGGATGAGCTGATTGTGGAGCGACGTATGGCAACGTGGTGGTCAACGGATAAGATATGGCGTATGATGTACACGGACTTCGTAGTAACACCGGAGAAGTTCCATGGCGTCTCGATGTTTGTGCCGCAGAATCCGAAGCTTGGGAATTATGCAAAATATAACGAGGATATCAGGCAGATGGAGTGGTATGAGGCAACAGGTATGGCAGAAATCGGATGGTAGAAGCAGAAAATGGTCGAAAAAGTTGGTGCGAAAGCGATTCTTCCTTAACTTTGTACCCATGAAGAACGAAACCATAAGGAGTTTTGCCTCACGGTTGACGCAGCGCATCATGGCGTTGTTACTGTTGACGATGTCGGCCATCGCCATCGTGGTCTATTACATCGTGCAAGTTGGTGTGAGCGATGAGGTAGAGGAACGTTATCAGGGAACCTTATTACATACGCGTGAGCAGTTGCAGTGCGTGCTTTCCGATGTTGCTGTTGCTGTTGAGAACAATCTGCACGATGTGGAGCGTGACATTGACGATCCTCATAAGATGTATGAGCACGCCGAGCGTATTCTCCGCAACAACCCCTATCTCATTGGCTTGGGAGTGATTTTCGAGGCTGACTATTATTCATCTCAAGGCCGTTGGTATGAGGTTTATGCTGTTCGTGACGCTACAGGAGCTGTCAGCGTCACGCAAATTGGTTCAGAGAATCACGATTATTTACAGGCTCCATGGTTCTTGAAGGCGATGGCCAATGAAACAGGAGAATGGGCAGCTCCTTATTTTGATGACCTTGGTGCCAAGCAATTGCTCACGACTTATTTTTCACAGATTCGTAATCGTGAAGGACGCGTCGTCGGCCTCATTGGAGCAGACATCTCGCTGGAGTGGTTACGGAAAAGGATCAAGGATGCGGACGAGCGGAATAACCGGAAGTTTGTGAGCAACGGCACGCATAAGGCATATAGTTTTATAATTGACAACAACAGTACCTACATCATACATCCCGATAGCTCACGTATCCTTGCCTGCAATTTTCTTGACGAGACGAAAGCCACTTCTGACGAGGAGGATGACCGCTTGGCTATCCGCATGATGGCAGGTGAGGAAAGCAAAGAGAGCCTCAGCGTGGGAGGTGTTTCCTCGCTGGTGTTTTTCTGCCCGCTGGAGTATGTCAATTGGTCTATGGCCATCGTTGTGCCTAAAGCAGCCATCAGCCGGAACGGTAGCGCACTGGGGCTGCTTATCTTAGCAATCATATTAGCCGGTCTGACGATTATCTATTTCATCAGCCGCTACACCATTCGTCGCACCTCAAAGCCTCTGACAGACTTCGCGGCCCATGCTGCATCGGTAGAGAAGGAACTGCATATCGCCAGCAGGATACAAATGGCCATGTTGCCCAGAGTATTTGCTGATAGCGAGAATCTTGATATTGATGCCTCGCTCGTGCCCGCACGCGAAGTAGGTGGTGATCTTTATGACATCGTGCAGCGTGATAACCAGCTATATTTCTGTATTGGCGATGTGTCGGGTAAAGGTGTTCCTGCTGCTTTAGTGATGGCCATGGCAATCTCTGCTTTCCGTATGTTAATAGAACAGGAGACGACCCCCGAGTGTATTGTCCAGCGAATGAACGAAACCATGAGCCGCGACAACGATTATTGTATATTCATCACTCTCTTCGTGGGTGTGCTTGACTTGCGAACAGGTTGCCTGCATTATTGCAATGCTGGTCATAAGGCTCCGCTATTCATCGCCACTGGCCTCTCTCACCCTTCCACCCTCGCCATAGAAGCCAACCTTCCAATAGGAGTCTTCCCCGATTATGCGTTTGAGGGACAACGAACCCAGTTATTGCCCGGCACTACACTTTTCCTCTATACCGACGGCCTGACAGAGGCAGAGAATGCAGAACACGAGCAATTCGGCTTTGAACGTTTGATGACTACGCTGCAGGAGTTGACAGAGGGTGTTAATACACATTCTATGATCCATCACATATCACAAGCCGTCAACCGTTTTGTAGGCGATACAGAACAGAGCGATGATTTGACCATGCTGGCTCTCCGATGGAATAGACGCGCTCTCATCCTCTCCTGTGATATCAATGAGATTCCGCGATTGACAGAGTTCGTTACTAGTGTTTGCCGTGATGCCGGTTTTAACGAAGGCGCTATGCAACAGCTCATCCTCGCTGTGGAGGAAGCAGTGGTCAACATCATGAACTATGCCTATAAGCCTGATGCCGAAGGCAAGGTCTGCCTCACAGCCGAAGCGTCTGACAATCAGATTACGATTAGCATCATGGATAGCGGCCTACCTTTCGATCCGACCCTCGCGCCACAACCCGACCTTACTATTGATGCCGAAGAGCGCGAAGAGGGAGGATTGGGTATTTATATGATACGGCGCAATACTGATGCGATGAACTATGAACGTCGCGATGGTTACAATGTACTCCAACTCATAAAATACAACTCCGTACGATGAAAACGACAATCAAAGAAGAGAATGGGACCTGTGTAATGAGCTTCATAGGTAGGCTTGACACCAGTAGTTCTCCACAAGTGGAAAAAGAGATGCAACCATTATACGATTTAACCGATCGTAGAATCATCCTCGACTGCTCACAACTGGAATATATCTCCAGCAGTGGTCTTCGGCTGTTCCTGCGTCTGGTAAAAAATGCCAAGATAAAAGGCTGTACTGTCAGCCTCATGGGCCTTTCCGCTAATATCCGCCAGATTTTCGACGAAACGGGTTTAACACGATTGTTTCAAAACTGACTCATGAACATACCAATCATTAACGGAAGAAGAAGGGGATAAAAGAAGCAAGGAAAAGGGGGGAGACAATCTGTCTCTCCCCTTCTTTTTTTTTTTCTTTGGCAGCTGCATTATTATTTATTGATTGTTTGCTTTTGGCTCCATACCTTTGAGATAGGTCTTCTCGCCGTTGATATAACTCTTCAGGATCGCATAGTCGCAGGGAGGCCAATACACGCCCTTGCTGTTGAGGATGAGAATGTGGTAGTTGCCGTCTTGTTCGCGTTTACAGCAGAGAAAGAACTCGTCGCTACCTTTATAGATGTCCCCTTTTACCATTTGGGGGAGTCCATGAATAGTATTACTGCTATCCGATCCTGGGAATTCAGAGGTGAATTTATACGTGTAGGGTTGTTCGGGGTGGCTGTTTACGTAGTCGTATGCCAGCGCGTCCAGTTCCTTGTATAGGATTTTGGCCTCGGCTTCGTGCTGAGAGGGGATGATGTAGTGGGTACCTGTAGTGAGGCCCGGATGTGTCTCGAACTCATGCTTGTCGCGGCCATATTTGGGTATCAGGTAGAAATCGCTCGCTTTCTCAAAGCCTTCGTCGTGCTGCCAATGTACAGGATAAGCTTTTGCGCCCTTCAGTTTCATAAACTTTTTCAGGACGGGCTGGATGTGTGCGCAGAAGGCTTCGCCATCGAAGGGCTTCATGTCATCCTCCGCGATGCCGTGGGGTACGGTATAGGAGTGGTTGTAACTGACATAATAATCGTCATAGTCGTCAATTCCATTCGGATTATCTTTGTGAGGAGTATTATGATAGTGGAAGGTGGACACCTCTTTGGAAGGCCCCAGATAGGTGTATTTGATGGTATCTAAGCCGTTCTTATGGAATTCATATAGATAGCTTTCTGCGCCCTCCTTGCTCAGGCTGGAGAAGGTGGTGCGGACGTAGTCAAGTATTCCCTCCATCTTCTGATGCTGCTGAGCGATGCGACTATTGACCGTAAGGATACGCTGTTGCTTTTCTTCTTCACTCAGTTGCTTCCTGAAATAGGTTTCCCAGGCACTCATCAAGTGTGTAGTGGCGGATGCCGCATATCCTACCCCTCCTGAATGGCTGTACTGCGTTTTGTTGACCTTGATGTCTTGTGTCTGCAAGTACTCATCCATTTGCTGGATTCGTGCATTGGGTTGCTGTCCATAAGTGGCGGCAGTAACGACTGCCAACAGCATGGTGGTGATTATCTTTTTCATCGTTCTATGGTTTTGCGTTCATTATAATCTGATTGACTTCCTGATAAAGTTGCTCACCTCGTGAGCGGATATCCTGAGCCTCGGCGACTGCCAGCAGGTATAGGTCTGGCTGTTTGGGCTGATAGACATCCTCCTGCTCGGGCTCTTCCTGTGCTGATTCTGCTTCTGCCAGCAAAGGCTCTTGGGCTAACGCCTTAGGCGCAGAGGGCACTTCGGCAGGTTCTTGGGAAACAACTCGCTTTTGCCTTGGAGCCTTCTCGGGTTTTACGGAAGGTTCAACCGCTACAGGTTCTTCGTCTAAAGCCTCAAGCGCTGGCGAAATAGCTATGCTGCCGGTTTGTTGTTCTTTCACCACAGGCTCCTCTAAAGCGAGTTGCTGTCCAGGATCTACCGTTCTTGGTGGAACTAAGTAAATGGCTACGAAACCTGCCACACAGGCAGCTGCCACCAAGGGCCAGAGCTTGAGTCTCTTCGAAACAGCTTTCTGCTCCTTGAGGCTTCCCATAACCTTCTCGTTCAGCCCTTCAGGCGAGGGCGGCAGTTGCTGCTCACGCCGGCTGACGGCTTCGCGAAGGTTGATATCGTTCTTTAAATCATTCATAGCTCAGAAAGTTTTGATGATTCTATAAAGTTTCTTGCGGATACGGCTCAGCTGCGAGCCGACGGTAGAAGGAATGGAGTCGGTAATGTAAGCGATGTCGGCGAGGCTCCTGTCTTCGTAGTAGAACATGCTGATGATTGCTTGCTCGTGGGGTGGCAGCAGCGCCAAGGCGCGCTCCAACTGTGCTACGGTCTGCTCGTCCAGCGATGTCTCTTCCGGAGCCTCGAGTGCATCTATGCCCCCAGCATGATCTTCCATATAAACGAGATTCGGTTTACGGCGGCGAAGGTAGTTGAGCGACTCGTGATAGGCAATACGGCTAAGCCATGTCCCCAGCGACGCCTGCCTGTTGTATGTCCTGATGCCTCGCAACGCTTTGACGAACACGTCCTGATAGACCTCCTCCGCATCTTCCCGCTGCGATACAAAGCGCTGTACCATGCGGAACACCTCCGGACCGTAGTCCGTAAGTAGTTGCTGGCAGGCAGCAGGTTTCTGCCCGAGCAGGTCGTTGATCAGGATGTCTGTCTCCTTCTCCATTTTTGGATTCTTCTACTTAGATAGACACACAAAACGGAAAAACATTGCAATTCTTCTCAATTATTTTTTGCATTTTGCCTCTTTCGGGGCGCAAGTTAGGCATTCTTACTGGAACGCACAAACAAAAAGCGTCGAAGGGGTATATTTTTAACAAGATTTTCTTTGGCTGTTCTCTCACTTCGTCGTATCTTTGCATCGCAAATTAGAGATTAACCAACCAAAAACACACAAAAATGAAAAACTTTATCATCACCGCGCTACTCGCACTCATCGCTGTAGCCGGGCACGCACAAGAGAAGAACTACACCATTAGCGGCGACCTTTCCGACTTCATGTATGGATGGGGGGATACCAAAGTAAGGGCTGACTCCGTGTACATCATGAACGACTCCATAGCGATTATATCGTCAAGTCAGAAACGGGTCAAGTACAAAGTGGAGGACAATAAGTTCCAGATCAGCGGAACCATCGAACACCCCCTCTACTCCAACCTGGTGTTGGAAATGACCATCAGCGACGACGAAGGCGAACACAAAAGAAAGCATACCTTCCCTTTCATCCTCGAGCCGGGCAACATCGTGTTGGCTGGTCTTGACTTCGTGGGAACGCCTCTCAACTTTGCATGTATTGAAATGAATCATAAACTATCTGACCTTTACCTGTCCGACCAAACCGACAAGGTGAAGGAAGAGGCATTCAACTTTGTCAAGGAACATGCCGCAGACCCTGCCGCCACCTATCTCATTGTTTTCTCACAATATGTTGGTATGAACCCAAGGGACATATTGGCAATGCTGGACTTATGCAGCGAGGAGGTCCAGCACACCATTGTAGATATTGCCCCGCTGAAGGCAAGTCTTGTCAAGCAAGCCCAGTCACCACAGGCCGGCGATATGTTTAAGGACTTCGCTGTGGAGTACGAAGGCAAGACAACGCGGCTCTCCGACTATGTAGGTCGCGGCAAGTATGTGCTCGTCGATTTCTGGGCATCGTGGTGCGGCCCTTGCAGAGGCGAGATTCCCAACCTCATCGCCGCTTACAACAAGTATAAAGATCAGGGCCTGCAAGTCCTCGGCATCGCCGCCTGGGACAAGCCCGAAGATACGCTACAGGCCATCGAGGAAGAAAAAGTTCCCTATCCGCAAATCATCAACGCCCAGGATATTGCCGAAGACCTATACGGCATCACCGGCATCCCGGAAATCATCCTCTTTGCCCCCGACGGCAAAGTAGTAAGGCGCCACCTGCGTGGAGTGCAAATCGAATGGGAACTGAAGAAAGTCTTCAGCAAGTAAGCCCCAATAAACCATTCATTCCAGAACAAGCAAAAAAAGAAGGGGAGAGACTGATTGTCCCTCCCCTTTTGCTATGATTGGATAGCGTCGATTATTTGGGCTGCTTGCCGATGTAAGCAAGGATACCGCCATCGACATAAAGGATGTGGCCATTGACGGCATTGCTGGCCTCGGAAGCGAGGAACACAGCGGGGCCGGTCAGCTCCTGAGGATCGAGCCAACGGCCTGCAGGTGTCTTGGCGCAGATGAAGCTATCGAAGGGATGGCGGCTGCCGTCCGGCTGGCGCTCGCGCAGGGGAGCGGTCTGGGGCGTAGCGATGTAGCCCGGGCCGATACCGTTGCATTGGATATTGTACTCGCCGTACTCGGAGCAGATGTTGCGAGTGAGCATCTTCAGACCACCTTTGGCTGCAGCATAGGCGCTGACAGTCTCGCGACCCAGCTCGGACATCATGGAGCAGATGTTGATGATCTTGCCGTGACCCTTAGCCATCATGTCGGGCAGGACAGCCTTGGAGACGATGAAGGGAGCGTTGAGGTCGATATCGATGACGCGACGGAAGTCAGCAGCCTCCATCTCGTGCATGGGGATGCGGCGGATGATGCCGGCGTTGTTGACGAGGATGTCGATGGAGCCCACCTCTTCCTTGATTTTCTTGACCAGAGCCTGTACAGCGGGTTCGTCGGTAACGTCGCAGACGTAGCCGTGGGCCTTGATACCTTTCTCTTCGTAGGACTTCAGGCCTTTGTCAACGAGTTCCTGGTTGATGTCGTTGAAGCAGATGGTAGCACCTTGTTCAGCGAAAGCGCTGGCGATAGCGAATCCGATGCCGTAGCTGGCGCCGGTGACGAGAGCAACCTTACCCTCGAGCGAGAAATTCAGATAGGGATTCATTTTAGTTGAATGTGTTATAGTTAAAAGTTATATGTGTTAATTGCGAGCGCAAAGATAATGATGAATTACGAATGACGAATGATGAATGATGAATAATTTGCTATTTTTTATCCATTTTTAATTATTCACTCTTTCACTTTTCACTCCTTCACTTTTCACTCTTCATTCACTTAAAAGAATGCAGACGCGATTCTGGAAGTTGCGTCCTTGGGCCATGCTGGGCACGCCTTGGTTCATGATGGCAAAAGCGATGAGGTGGCCCGTGGAGCGCTGTGTGGTGTAGCCTACGAGGGTGCTGACGGCTGTGACGGAGCCCGTCTTGGCGCGCACATTGGCGGCAGCGGGAGTGTCGGCCATGCGGTTCTTCAACGTCCCGTCAACCGCAGCGATGGGCAGGGCGGCGAGCAAGGGGTTGAAGATGCTGTCCGGGCGGGCTGCGGCATAAGCCAGGAGGCGTGTGAAGGTCTCAGGCGTCTGGTAGTTATAGAGGGAGAGTCCGCTACCGTCGGCGACGGAAGAAGCACCACCGCCGATGACCTCATTGATGACAGAGGCGGCTTGTCTTCTGCTATAGTGCTTCCCCTGCGCAGGCTGCGCGGATTTGAGTTGATAGAACACGGCCTCAGCGCAAAGGTTATCGCTCTCCTTCATCATCGGTTGGAGCACGGCGGTAAGGGGCCGCTGGATGGCTGTCAGCTGTCGGGCCGCAGTGGGCGCAGTACCGGTTGTGACGCCCTTGGAAAGGGTGATGCCGGCATTCTTCAAGGCTGTGCGAAGGGCAGCAGCTAATCCAGGCTTGCCATCCACAAGTAATGGAGAGAGTACAGGATTCTCATCATCCCAGCACCAACCCCAGCCGTACTCATCAGCGTCCTTGAACGAAGCATCGGCAATCAGGCGTCCTGCGATCTTCCGGATACCAGCAGCTTTGAGTTGAGCAGCCAGAGCGCGGACATCAGCCGTAGAGAGCAGGGGGTCCAGGACACCTTTAATATATAGGTCACCCTGGAGCGTTCCGCCCGCGACGGCTGCCGTTGTCAGCAGTTGGGTCGAGAACTGATAATTGGGGCCTAAGCGATCCAGCGCGGCGATGGCCGTCACCATCTTCTCTGACGAGGCTGGACGCATCCGATGCTGCGCATTGTAAGCATAGAGCACCTGC
>Ga0310786_10003854_pt1 | contig 21363 bp, 27 predicted proteins | sample AusTroGonzalo_MG_FD_203881 | JGI IMG/M metagenome (GOLD analysis project Ga0310786, IMG submission 203881) | Bovine rumen microbial communities from tropical cattle in Woodstock, Queensland, Australia - Gonzalo_03 (v2) (version 2) | ecosystem: Host-associated > Mammals > Digestive system >...
CGCTTGAACTCAATCGTCTTCTGGTATTCGTCATGCAGTCGGTCGAGTTCCTGCTTCGAGAAGTTATCCGAGGAAAGGCTCTGCATGTCATGTCCGATTTGCATGGTGGACGAGCTCTTGATGACCGCATCGGCAATCTCGTCGGCATGGGGATATGTCTGTCGCGCCGCGCCGACCGTCTGCGCCTGATTGTAGGAGATGACGAGGTTCTTCCCCTCGGCACTCGCCTTGCGGATGGATTCCTGTGTAATGCCGATATTCGCAAGTGCTTCCTGGTTGCTCTTCGAATTCGCGTCATCCGGCAGCACGAATTTGTTATAGATGGCCTCCGCAGCATGGGGCGTAAGGACCACATCAATATCACCCTGCGAGAGCGAATCCTTGACGAATCGCGCCTGGTTCCGGTTCGTGTCCGGGAGACCCGTCTTGGAGAACGCCTCGCGTTCCTCTGCGGCATGGTCGATGAATCCCTTTGCGCGGCGCGCCTTGTGGATTGTGCCGATACTGCTCGGCAGACCGAGGAGATAGAACGGAACGGATTGCAGGAAGATGGAACCGGCGGTCACGTCAAGCTCGCGACCGTGCAGGAACCACGTCTCGGTTCCCGGCGTGTTGTATTCCTCTGCCCCTGCCACCTGCATGGCAATGGTCCAGAAGCGGTCGATGAAGTTCGCCGCCTCTTCTTCGAACATTTCGCCGAGGAACCCGTGGTAGGGAACGACACCTTGCAACGCCCTTCTCGTTGTGTTCCGCGTCGCCGCGTTCCATGCCAGGCGCGTGACGATGCGGTTTCGAATCGGGGCCGTGAAGTCCGGCAGAAGACCGCCGAGCTCTTCCGTGAACACCTCGGTCGTCTGCATGAGCATGGACGTGATAAGCCCCTGCCAGAAATCCTCGACGCGCGATTCGGGGACCTGCATTAAAAGGTCGCCGTCTCCGGCAGGAACCGTAACCACGCCGTTGAGGTAGTAGTTGTTATACGCCTCCGCAACGCTCTTCGGGATATAGAGCGGAGCGCGCTTGGCTGCGCCGATACCGGCGTACTTGAGGCCCTTGCCGACCGCGCTTGCGACTTTCTTGATGCCGCCCTGTCTCAACATGGAACGATAGCCGTTCCTCATAGCCATCTGGATGAGCTTGGTCGGCGACCTTCCGGCGATACCGGCAATGCCGCCCGTCATACCCATTTCAACCCAATACGGGATGCTGGCGATGGCGGAGTCCACCGCCTCAAGCGCGGTAGTCTTTCCACGCAGGGCTTCGTATTCCTCGCGGAGCAGTTTCTCTTTGTAGAGTATCTGGTCCAGCGGCGAGTTCTCGTTTACGCGGGAGAGGTCGAGGTCCTTGAATTTCTCCTGCTCGTAGACGTTCGTGACGAAGTTGCGGATGTCGCGCATGCCGAGCAGATTGAAAACCGCACTTCCCTCGACGTTGTGTAAATCCCACGAAAGACCATATCGCCGGAAGTCTGCAAGGTCCCAATCCGACGTGTCGATGCCGGTCGCTCTCGATGCGATGTCAAGCATCTTGCGGAGGTCTTCGTCCGTCGTATCGCGGAAGTCATCCGGGTATATCGACGAAAGATACCGCATGACGGCACTCTTCTCCGCGAGGTCCTGCGCGCGCTGAACGTGAGCCGCCTTTATCTGCTGGTCGCGTTCGTACGGGGAGACGTACTGGAAATCCTGCCGCATCATGTCTTCCGTGATGGGCTTGATTTCCGCGACGCGCTCGTATGCCGGGATATTCTTTCGGACGTATGCCGCACTGCTCGGCTTCTCGGCCATCATCCGCTTCAGCGATTCGTTCAGGATGCTGATGTCGGTGTATCTGCTGATGAGGTTGTTATCCGCCTCGCGGATGAGACCTGCCGGAATCCCCTGCTGGTCCTCGATGTCGTTCTCCTTGGCGACAAGCTCCGCCTCCTCGTTCGCTTCCTGTGAGAGGTTGAAGTTGATTTGCGCGGCGCGACCGAACGGCTGAGAGACGTTTCCGAACGAGTATTCGTCATCCGGCGTGGCGATGAGCGGCTTGATGTATCTCGGCATGACTTGTCTCCTTTACTGTCCCGGCGTGATGACTTCCCGATACCCGGTCTTATCGTTTCCGAGTATCGCGTTTTCGAATACTTTAAGCACCGCGTTCGCCTTCTTGACGTATTCGTCGTTTTCTCTGAATTTCTTGAACTCGCTTTCCATGTACTCGACGTTCGGGAGCCCGTTTGGTCCGATTGCCTGTTGGTAGAAATTTGCGGCAACTACATCGTTCCAGCCCCACAGCATTCCAGGCTTTTGTCTCGTTTCCATGAGAAGCTGGACGAGCTTCATTTCTTTTGCCTTGTCCTTCGCGTCTTTGTCCGCCTTGCTCTGGTCCACCTTGTAGCACCAGTCCATGTAGCTGTTCGTAAGCTCCGGCATGACAACGCTGACAAGACCCGGAGTCCATGCGTTGCGCGCTTCCGGGTCAAACTTATTCATCGCTTTTGCGATGTCGTTCGTCGCGTTCATGCGGAGACCGGACGGGATGCGTCCCTCCGCGATGTCGCGAATCTGCTGTGCCTCTTCGTCTGTAATGAAGCCGGGTGCAGGGAATGTGTTGGTGCTCGCCAGAGCAAGGAACGCCTCGCGCTCCTGCTTGTTGTGGATGTTGACATCGAAGCCCATGATTTTGAGCCGACCGTCTTTCGTCGCGATATGGCTGACTTCCAGCAGGACGGACGATGCAAGAGCCTTCCGGTTCGGGTCGGCGATGTAGTCTTTCATCATCTGGTCGTAGCCCTTCTTCCATTCGTCATACGCATCCTTGCGAGCCTTCTGCTGAGCCGTGGTCGCCTTTTCGAATGCGCTCCACTGCTTCATAAGGTCCGCCGTGTAGCTCTGTTCCTGCCCGCTGATAAGCTCGCCGACCATATCCTTCAGCACGCTAGGCGGCATCGCGGTATAGCGGCTCTTCAGAATCTGGATGTCGCGTCCGCGCGCCGCAAGGGAGTTGTCCTGAAAAAGATCGCCGACGGCTTCCCCGAGGTCGTGTCCGAGGTTCGCTTTTTGCAGGGCCACCTTTGCCTGATACATCGTATGCAGGAGCCGCCGCACCTCCGGCGCATCCGGGTCATCCGAAGTCGCAAGCTCATAGTCGATGCGCGCGAACGCTTCCCCCTGCGAATCTGTGTAGTAACGACCGCCCTGCGACATATCGTACTTTCCGCCCGATACATCATGCCCGGCAGCGACAATATCGCTGAGGTGCGCGCTTGCCTTTGTGTTGTTCAGGAGGTCCTTCCCCTTGTTCTGAAGGATGGTCTGCATGTTCGTCCTGGTTCCCGGTTGCAGCTCGTCCTTGATGGAGTTGAAGTATTCCTCTGCACCGGCGATGTCCCCTTTCTTGATGAGCGAGTCGAATGCCTTGCCGCGCGCTTCTTCAAGGATGTTGTCGAAGCCGGTCTTGAACTGGCTGGACCTGCGTTCGAGGGCTTTCTGTTCGTCCGTAATCTTACGGAGCGGCTGGTCTTCCTTGTCGCCGTTATAGAACGGGCTCTTACCTTCCGCCATGCGGTCGTCGGCCCATTTCTTCGCCTTGTCTTTGACTCCATCCGCTCTCGGGTCTTTGCTGGGGTCAATTTCGCCGGAAGCGATCTGTTCGATGATGCCCCAATCCTCTTCCGTGGTGTACGGGTTGATGAGCGGAGTTTCCACACCGTCGATGCCGACGGAGACCTCGGTCATAAAGCCTCCGTTCTTCATCCGTCTGCGACCGTGCCATCCCTCGTTCTTCGGTTCGCCGTCCATCTTTCCGGTCTTCGGATTGAATCTGCGACCGAGATTTTCAAGTTCTTCCTCGGACGGCATCGCGCCGTGCTTCGCGGAGTACCACTGCACATACAGCGGTGTCACACCGGCGATGAAGTCTTCCCATTTCCCGTCCTCCGCGTACTTGTCGGAGAGAATGGCGATGCCGTTGCTCGCGGCTTCCATGTCCGCCTGACGGATGTTCCCGTCCTCATGGTCCATCATCCGCAGGAGGTAGGAGTTCGCGATGCGGGTCGCGTTGATGCGGAATGCGCGGCTGTTCTTCGGGTTCATGCCCGCGCCGAAGCTGTTCATCAGCTTGTCAACGGTGTCGCTGTATTTCTGCGTCGCCCCGCTTGCCTCTTTCCCTTTCAGCGTGGAAAGTTCCTGAAACGCCTTTGCCGCCTCAGCCGTGAATGCGTTCGTCTTCTCGGTCAGCAGGAGGTTGTCCTCGCGTTCCTGAAGCCTGTCGTGTCTCTGCTTGAAGCTGAGCGCGAGACTGGCTCCAGCACCCTGTAGCCCCTGCCCCGCGTCCGTGAGCATACGACCGATGCCGTCAAGGTGGCTCGGCATACGCACCGGATGGAGCTGCATCTGCGCGGATTTCTCTTCCGCCTGATAACTCGGGAGAATGTTCTGTAACGGCATGTCATTTCCCTCCTGTCATCTTTGCGATTCTCGGGTCCAGCCACCATTCGTTCATCGTGACACCGGCCCCCAACGGTCCGCTGTTCGAAACAAGGGAAGTGTTTTTCCCGAGCTTCGGAATGCTTGTGACACCCGCTTCGAACAGTCCGCCGCTCGCATCGGATGCGGCCTTTTCCGCACCGCCGCCGAATAGTCCGAGCGAACCGCCGAGGCTGATGGAACCGAGCATGGACGATGCCGCGTTCCCTGCGGTGGAAAGCAGTCCGCCCGCCCAGATGCCTGGGATATTCGAACGGTATGCGTCCGCCTGTGCGCGGTACATGTTCGCCTGTTGCGTCTGCTCGCTCGCCTGTACCTTGTATTGCCAACTCCGCGTCGCGATGTCGTATTCGAGGTTCCTGCGGTCCATGTCGTAGGAATCCGCGAGGTCCGCTTCGTAGTCGTTCGGAGTCCCGCTCCCCAATACCACGCCGCGCGCCGCGAAGTCCGTGCGGACGTGCCCCTGCATCTGCTGCATCTGCTGCATGAGCGCGAGCCGTTTCTGGTTCCCCTGAAGCTGATTGGCCTCTGCGGACTGTGACGCGATCTTCGCATTGTCGTCCGCGACCTTGGCCTGATATTCCGCGATGGCCGCGTTCTGCTCCGCCTGCTGCACTCCGGCGACCGTGCTTGCCACGCCGCCCGCGATGGTTGCGCCGAGGCCGACGATTTCAGCCCCGACAAGTCCGGCTCCGGCGAGAGTCGCCGCGCCGCCGGTCAGACCGATTGCCCCGCCGATGGCTCCGAGACCGCCGCCGAAAATTGCCGTTAAAGTCAGGATGCACATGTTCAATCTCCTCTCGTTGCGTATAGATGGCAGAAGCCGTCCTTCGGCGCGTCCACCAGAAATCCGATGAGTCTCAGCCAGCGCAAGCTCGCCGTATAATCCTCGTCGCACCAGTTTTCAAGTCTTCCGTATTGCTCGGCCCAGCGGTCCACCGTCTCGCGGCCCTCATGGACCATATACATCTTGATCTTCCGGCAGAGGTCCGTGCCGATGGCCCATACCTTAGCCGGGCAGAGCATGGATTCCTGCACGCCATAGATTACCGCAGGAACGCCGTCCACGAGAATCGTAAGGCATACGTCGCTCCAAGCAAAGGACTGCTTCACGGCCTTGACTGGATCGCTCTCGCCGAGCTTCCGCATCTCGCGCTTCGCTTCCTCGGTCGCGTGGAGGCCGATGTATTCGGCATCCGCCTCAATGGATTTCCTGGTGCGTATCTCCATCAGTCGAGCCTCACTTCCACTTTGACCGCCAGCACCGTAGCCGGGAACGGGTCGCGGGACCGGATGAGGACGCTTGCCTCATCGCGCGCGAAGCCCGGCGTGGGTGCGCGGAACTTGCCGCTGAACAGGGCAATGGGCGCGCCCCATTCATCGTGACATGGTATCTTGAATGTTTCCAGATGATTCTCGTCCGCGCCCGCCTCGACGCTTGCAGTCTCCAGAAGTTCGAGCGTGACCGGACCGACCGTCTTGTTCTTCCCGAAGCGCGTCCCGTCATCGCCCTTAATGTCCGGGTCAGCCGTGCGGACCTCCATGCTGTAGGGAAGCCCCATGATGACGTGATTCGCCTCGCGCGGCAGGGTAACGGTTCCATTGCTCGGAACCGTAAGCGGACCGACGAGAGACCCGTCCGCGATGCCGTAGACGGTTTTCCCTGCGAGATGAGGAAGGTCGATAACGTCAGTCGTACTTCCCTCTAACGCGAGCTTCAATTCGATTCCGCAGTCCACAAAGAACGATTCCGTGCTCGCCTCACCGAACTCGCGGATGTCCTGTTCCTCGACGAAGTATTTGGTCCCACGCTTCACAAGGAAGTAGGTCATGTCCTTGCCGTTCTCACGGACCGTGCAGACGCTTCGGAATACGCCGTCATCGCTCTCATGCTGAGCCCACGCCCAGATTTCCTGCTCCCTCATGTAGGTAAACGTCAGGAGCTTGCCGTCCTCGCGCACGACGTAGACTGTGGAGAACGGGATTTCCTGATACGACCAGTCGCGGATTTGGCACGGGAAAAGATGCTCCGCGAGGATGCTCCGGTTGTCGCCGGAATATCCGTCCTCCTGAAGATTGTAATGAACGTCCCGCACCACGCGGCCCGATGCATCGACCATCAGAATCGTGGTCCCCACCACTATTGGCGGGACGTGGGAACTGCCCCAATAACTCTGCGGACGGAAGCCGATGGTCCCCGGCGTGATAACCCCGTCCTTGTCCGTCATGCGGAACTCCGTCGCGTCCGTCAGCACGAACGCATCGGAGAGCGAGACGAAGTGACGGACCTCGTTCCGCTTCCGCGTATCGACCATGGCCGTGATCGCGCTGTCGTCCCGGAGCGGATGCGACACCGCCATGCTGTTATAGGCCCCCGTCTCGGACATCCACACCGTCTGCGGATTCCGGTCCGTGCGACCGAACATGAGCCTCTGCTGGAAGATGCCGACCGCGCCGGGGTAGCACTTCGCCCCGTCTTCCTGGTCCGGCGGGCTCGCCGGGAAAGCATCCGGAATCGGGAATGTGACGGAGACCGGGCCATCGTCGATGACACGGACGATCTTCTTGACCGAGGTCGGCATCGTGCATTCCCGGTCGTGATAGAGCAGGTTCGCGGCCGTGACGCGGAGCCGCTTCGTATAGAGCGTCTTTGCGTGGTCGTAGCTCGTATCGACGACCTTGCCGAGCGTCCACTTGTATGTGTTGACCTTCGTCAGCTTCGGGTCTTCGTAAAGCGCGACGAGCGATCCACTGATGGATGTTTCCATCTTGAGCTCTGCGGAGTTCGCCGCCACCGTCGTGCATTTCCACTTCTCGCCGTTGCGCCGGAAGTAGACGTTGTAGAGCTCGGTGTCGTTCGCTCCGCTTCCTGTGACCGTAACGGTCTCACCTGCGGTGGAGCCGGTGACAATGCATCCGACCGGATAGGATTCCGCGCCACCCGTATTCACCTCGGTTGCCTTGACTTCAAGCCACGGCTCCGTCGGCGTTCCGCTGGAGCTCCACGGAGAACACGTCGGTGTGCCGCCGGTAATCTCCACGGATTCCGGGATATGCTCGCCCGGGTCGCAGAACGGGTCGCGGTATTCCTTCGGAGACTCGGAGCTGTCCGGTTCGATGTTGTCATCGAGGAAGCTCGTCTCGGTCGTGGACCCGGCCCATTCGAACCAGCCGTGCTCGTTCTTATAGACCTCATAGCGCACCGCGCCTGGGACTGCATACCATTTCAGCCCAACGCGGTCGCCCTGCATCCACGTGGACCGCGTATTGGCCCTGACCGCCGCGCTCGGCAGGGACTCCTCTCCATTCGCATTGACCGCCGAGACCTTGTATTCCGTAGTGGTCGGAAGCGTGGAACTGGATTCCGCGAACCCGGTAACGGTCACGCTCAGTCCTGTCGGCGCGGAAATCCCCGGCTGGAACTCCACGTCCTCAAGTGTCCAGTCCGTATGCCCGTATCTGCTGAGCTTCTTCGGCGGATGCTTCGGGTGGACCAGGTACATCACGTCCATCGTCTGCGCGAACTTGATTTCCGGCAGTTCGTCCAGCAGATAGTCCGTCGCTACCTCGTACGGTTGCGCGCCGTCAAGGACCACGCCGCCGTCCGTATAGAACCGGATGCGGTTCTCCATGAAGAGAAGCGCGTAGGTCTGGTCGTTCGAATAGACGAACGGGATGAGGATACCGTCAGCCGCCTCCGCGACGAATCGCGTGCCGGGCCGCTTCGTAATCCCGCCCTGCGCCATCGGGATGGCGTTCCGAATGAGCTTGCACGCCCCTTCGTACTTCGACAGGTCAACGCGCGCGCAGACCTGCGGCGAGATTTCGCCGGTCGTGAAATTGTTCTGAAACACCTTGATGGTCGGCATCTCAATACCTCACTTCGACGTATGGGTTCTCGATCAGCGCGGGGTCGTATTCGTCCTGGCTCTCGGTCGCCGCCGTAGCCACGAGGTTCTGGTATGCGTTCAGCATGGATGCCATCAGGGATTCACTCTGTTTCACGCTCATCGCGAGCTCGCCCGCCAGCTTATACGTCAGTGCCTCGGAGAACTTCGAATCGAAGAACGACGTGTCCTCCTCGTCCTTGACGTACTTCACGAACGGAACGTACTCATGCGTATAGATGCGCTTCCCGTAAACGCGAAACCAGATGGAGGAACGCTGACTGCCCTCGCTCTGGAAGACCTCCACGACACGGAGGCAGTCAGCCGGAACGACAAAGGCATAGCAGCCCGACACATCGGACTCGACGGTAGCCAGCGGAGCCGTCTTCATCGCGAAGTTCCAGTCGTAATCACGGAGGATCGCCCGCCGCGAATTGTCGTACAGCAGCTTCGCCGTCCTCGCCGGAGTGGATGCTTCGTCGAGCGACTGGATCGGACTCTCTCCGATGCGGAGCAACGCCAGATTGATGATGTCGAGCTTGCTTGTTCCCATGTCACTGTTCCTGTAAGGTTAAGGTTTCTTGTTCTTGCTTTTCGACGGAGACGGCAGGAGCTTTCGCTTTCGGCTTCGCTTTCGGCTTCGCCCTGCGCTTCACGACGTGCCGGATACGAGGGGTCACGGAGGGAGCCGTGACGGACGGCTCCTCCATGACGGGTTTCGGCGCGTCCACGACTTCATCGACTTCGTATTCCTCGCCCGCAAAGACGTAGTGTCCGCCGATGAACATGTCCGTTTCCGCGATGAATTTCATCACAGGTCCTTCGTCAGGAACATGTTGACCGTGCCCGCAGTCGTGGCGGAAGTACCGACCTTGACGTTCGCGCGCAGGTAACGTTCACTGCCAGCCGGGATGCGACCGTCGTAGAGCTTCTCGCCCTTAACGATGGTCTTGGTCGCGCCAACGGTGATGGCGGGACCGATGAGCAGGTCATGCCAGTTGGAATCGACCGCATCGCTGGTCTGGATGGAAACCTGGATGGTCGCACCGGAAGAGGCGGCGATGGCGGTCTTGCCGACGAACGCCTTGAAGGTCAGTTCCTGGCCGACGGCATCGCCGGCAGCACCGAGATCGACGACCTGAATGCCGCCGGAAGTGATAACGCCATCGGTCCCGACAGTCGTGCCGGAGATGACCGTATTGGCGGTGGTGGTCACGTCCTTCTCATAAGCGAAGGTTGCTTTTGCGTCCATGATAGCCATAGTTATTTCTCCTTGGTTAGGTTGTTGGTTTCATCAGGCATCCGCCGGAAGAGCGTCTTCGGTCGCGAGGATGCTTTCCTGAACGCGGATCGGAATGCCACGGAAGTTCAGGACGGGCTTGCCCTGAATATCGGCATACGTGAGCTGAAGGTTGCTCTTCGTGCGCGTCTGATTGTCGAGGTATTCGAGGATTTCCGGGCGGCAGTAGATCGCCGTGCGGCCCGTGTTCTGGCCGCTGTACTTGCGCCACTGGAGCTTGTAGTAAGCCTTGGTGAAGAGCGCGAGCAGGTCAGCGGCGGAGCTGTTGGCTTCGAGGTTGCTCATATCGAGGTTCGCGATACGCACAGCCGCTCTCCAGTCACGGACGCAGAAGCCCATGTCCCACTGATAGTGGGTGCGGAGAGCCTGGAACTGATTGCCGTCCGGGTCCTTGACGGTGTGCTCGCCGAGGTATTCCTCTTTGAAACCAGCGGTGGAAGCGGCGGGATAAATGCCGTGGATGGTCGTCGGCCCCCAGGTCACGAACCAGACGGACGTGTTGTCGGCGGAAACGCCGGTGGAACGACCGCCGCCGTCGATGACGTTGAACGAGGACTTCGATCTGTCATTGCCGTACTTGTTGTAGTAGTTGCAGAAGCCGACGGGTTCCTGCGGCTTGGAAACGTCGCCATAGAACATGACGCGGGACGCTTCCTGACCGAAGCCTTCGATCCACGCGGCGTTTTCCTGCGCGAGGAAATTGGCCGCGCCTTCCTGACCGTTCGTGCCCTTCTTCGCGAGTTCGACTTCCTTCTTGTCGATCTCGGAATAGGCTTCGAGCATTCCGCAGGAAGCCTTGATCTGGGCGCGGGTGCTGCCGTCTTTCGGAACACCGGCGTTGAGCATACGCCAGCTCGGCTTCGGCAGACCGGTGCGGATGGTGGTGATGTGCGTCTGGCCGGAGTTACACGCAATCCACGGAATATCCTGGAGTGCTTCATTGCTCTGGTTCAGAACTTCGATGATGGTGGAGATGGAAGCGTTGCCGCTGCCACGTGCGATTTCGGTAATGGAAGGATAGTTCATTTGTTACCTCCTTTGTTCGTTAAAGCCCCGGAAATCTTTCCATGTTGATTTCCGTTTCCGTTTTCTGCGCTCCCTGCGTCCGAGTCCCCATACCGTCCTCGGTCGCAAGGCTCCCTGCCGTTACGAACAGGTCGAATAATTCCGGCGAGTCCTGGAGCCAGCTTCCGGTGAAGAGTTTCCGCTGGGCTTCCGTCTTCAGGAGCAGACGCACGCCCTTGCGGGCCATTGCCTGTTGCTCGCGGAAGTCCGGTCGCGCCTGGATGTCGCTCCGCCATTGTTTCCGTCTTTCCATCCATGCGTTTTCCTGCTCCGTCTGGGCCTGTTGCGTCATCTTGCAATACAGACTGATTGCCTTCTGCGCCTGGGCCTGTGACAGGTTCAGCTCCTTGAAAAGGGTCGTCGCGTCACCCCTGCGGGCATCGTCGAGGACAAACCCCTCGGGAAGCTCGAAGTCCGCATACGTCTCCGGGGCTCCCTCCGGTTTCGTCTCGGGCTTCTGCTCGGGCTCTTCACTTGCGTCGATCAGCGGAGCATCCCCTTCCGGGGTCTCCGCGCCGGGTTCGATAAGCGGAGTGTTGCCTCCACTTTCGTCTGCTGGTTTCGGATTCTGTTCTGCCGGTGCGGGTGCGGTTGGTTCCTGTGCCGCAGGGGCGGGTGTGACATCCTCAGCCATTTTCTCCTCCTCCTTGTTCGTCTGTCAGGTTATTGTACTCGGACTCCGCCATGTATACGCCCTGAGGCGATACCGACTTCATCCACGATAAAAGCTGTAATCCGGCCTCCTTCTTCGCCAGAAGGCTATAGGCCGTCGCGTTATGGTTATATCCGGGCTCGAATACGTAGAGCCGGTCATACACGATATGCCATAGCAGGACCCGCATCTTCGGGTCGGCCATCGCCGCCTCCATCGCGCTTTCGAGGTAGATGTCAAGCGGTCTTCCGTTCATAGCATCGGACCTCCCGCCGCGCCGCCGAGGAGCTGCTGCACATTCGCCATGTCAGCGTCGCTGATTGCCTTCGTCGCATTCGCCATGCTTTCCGCGACCGGAGCCGCAGCCGCCATCTGCGCCTGTTGCTGTTCCTGCTGGACCGCCGCGTCATATTCCTCTTCGCTCGCAAAGAGCTTGGTCGGCGTTCCGATCATGTTGTTATACTGCGTCACGAGGTCGAACGGCTTCAGCATGTGACGCGCTTCCGGGGTAGCCGCCATGAGCGTTCCGATAAACTGGACGCTCTGCTCGATTCGATTCACGCCAATGGCCTTCTGCGCCTGGCTCAGGATGGAGATATACTCCACGTTCGTCTCGATTCCGTTCGCGCCCGCAAGCTCTTCCGGCGGCGGCGGAATAAGCCCGTTATCCCATGCGATCTGGAAGACGCGCTGGATTACCGGGTCGAGGTATTCGCCATGGATGCGCTCCAGCACGGGTCCGAGCATCAGCAGCTTCTCTTCATGTCTCTCAGTCACCTCGCGCGCCGTCATCTGCGGGTTATCCTGCATAAGCAGGGCAAGGAAGAGGGAATTATAGAGACCTTCCTTAATGTCGTTAATGAGGAGGTTCTCCTTGGCCTGGACGGAATTAATATCGAGGCCGACCGCATAGAGCGGGGCCAGCGCATCCGCAGCAAGGGAATCCACAAACGTAAGACCGCCGGGTGCGGCATTAATTCCCTGCCGACGAAGGGAGCTCGGAGCCCGCATGGGCGGCGTTACGATCTTGGCCGCGCCCTTGAGAATATCGCTTTCCATTGCCTGAAGCGTCTTGGTGTCCGCAAGGACATCGAACATGGGTGCGGTCCCATAGACATCGGCATCCACCACGTCCCAGCGCGGAGTCATCAGCGGCCACATCCGATAGCCGCTTACCCTCAAAAAGGAATCGCTCCCGGAGCTCCCGTTCCCCTTATCAAGGAAATGAACGCTCGTCACAGGAAGCCTCGCACTCTTCCTCAACCCATAAACCTCCGGGTGCTTGAAGATACCGACAACCACGGTATATTTCTCTTCCAGCTTACCCGATTCGACCTGTGACCGAATCATCTCCGGGAGCGCATTCCCATATCTCTGGTCCATCTGCCGGACCGTCATAACCTCGCGATAATAGAACGTATCAATCTCGCCATACTGATCCGCGCCCATCCAATACGTCCCGGTGGTAAACGTCCGGCAATAGAAGACGGAATCGGGATGCTCCAGGATAGCCATTGCCCCCTGCCCGAAGCCCGCCATTTCCTCATACGTATGCAGACACGCGCTATAGAAATTGGTACGCCGGAACAGTCCTTCGAGGACCTTCTGGACCTCTTCATACCACTCCCTTACCGGGCGGTATTCGTTAATCTTATCATCGGGATGGGCCAGCACGAACCACTGCCGCGCCTTGGAGGTCACGCCGGACTGGATACCGGCCGACAGGACCTTCAGCGCACGCGAGGTCGTGCCATTAATCCGCTTATCATGCCGGACTCCGGTATTGGCCTCGGACGGATCGGTCCCCTCCAGAGCGCGTCCACGGGCAGGAACCACGAGGTCGCGGACATCGCGCCATGTCGGTTCCCACGACTTGCGGATATTCTCAAGCTCCTGAAAGTGATTCCGCACTCTCTCCAGTGCCTTATCCGCCATCTTACTGCCCTCCTCCGCCGAGCGTCTGCTTCATCAGAGACGGACCCGTCATGGCAAGCGCGCCCTTCGTCAGGTCACTCGCCCCGGCCCCATAGCGATTCATGGCTCCGGCCTTTCCGACGGCCCTCTTCTTCATCGCTTCCGCATCCGCTCTCCGAACGGTTTCCGGCTGAGCGGGAGCCGCCACGGGCTCCGGCATACTCGTCTTAGGAACAAGCCCCATACGACATCCCTCCATTCCAGTTAAATTCGTCGCGGCAGAAGCTCTCCCCCGCGTATTCCCCGACCTCATTATCGGTTGCGGCAACCACCGGCTCCGCAAACGTAAGGGCAAGAGCATCCGCCCTATCCGGGCTAAACCCCACCCTTTCCCGAATCGTCTCCTTGGATTCCAGCTTAAGCCGACTCTGCCCGTCATAGGTATACGTCACCGCCGCCAGCTCCTTCGTCAGCTCATAGTCATCCGGGATCGCCCCTCCATTCGCAAGCCACTTCCGCAGGGAATCCCACATCTCGGCCCGCCTATTGGCATAGCCATTTACGGTATGATCTATCGCCTGTCCCCCGAATGGAACCTCGATTACCGTATCGCCGAGCTGCCGTAATCTATCAATGACACCCTCGCCTCTTCCGGCATCTATAAAGACCGCATCCGGTCTCTCCGCCACGATCCTCCGATGCAGCAGGGAGGCAAAGGCCATATTATCTATCCCGACGATTCTCTGGGCCTGGAATGCCGCCAAACCCCTGCGCGGCTGAATTACACACGCATCCCCGCCGAACCGGGCCACATCCACCCCAAATACCAGCGGACTCCGCGCATATTCCTCTTCCCTAATATGCTTCCCCCTGGCCTTATAGATTACGTCCAGGGTAATTAGGGTATTATCGCAGGAGGCATTAAAGTCGCATTCCATTTCCTGCCTATACTGGCTATCGGTCATATCCGCACGCGCGCAATCCAATTCCTCACTCGTAATCCACGGAATAATATTCATGGTCTTACTCGCCGGATAGGCCACCCCGGTCCATCCCTCCTCATTCCCCGAGACTCCCCTATTATACATCTCGAAGAATAAGTTCATGCCCTTGGGAGTCCCAATAAAAAGACACCGCCCCTTCCTATCGGTCAGGGCCGGACGCACTACCTCGCCCCAGACGAAAGGCTTCATATCCGCCACCTCGTCCATGACCACGTAATCAAAGTAAAGACCTCTCAGGGCATCGGCATTATCCGCACCATATAAGGTAATCCGCGCCCCATTCGGAAACGTCGCCGTTAACTCCGTCTCATTAAAGCTAATCCCAGGTATCTTCCCCGCAAACCTCTTAAAGTAATCCCAGCTTACATCCTTGGCCTGTTTCCGATACGGAGCTATATACGCCCCCCTAAAGTCCTTAACCGTAGAAAATAAAGCCGCCAGGATAAGCTCCATAATCGCAAAGACCGTCTTCCCCCAGCGTCGATGGCATACCAATACCACAAACCGATAGGCCACCATTAAAGCCTTGGCCTCCCTCTGGAACTTATGAGGCTTAAACCCTAAGTCTATCGAAACCGTCTGCGTCCTCATTCCCCGGACCCCCCATACGGATTCACACAGTTAATCATCACATTCACATTCCCCCCGCTCTTCCCCTCATCGGGATTATACCCCATTAGCCTCGCCAAACTCGCCGCCGCATTGTCCCTAAAAGCCTCCGGTAAAGCCTCGCTCCGTATCCTCTGCGTATAAAAGTCCGCAAGCTCATCCCTCGATGCCACCGTCGAAAAACATAACCCCTTCTCCGCAGCAGCATTAATCATCCTCCTCACCTGCGGATTCCGATACGCCTTCCTCATGTCCAGCTCATACGGTATCCCAGCCTTCTCGCACGCCATCCAGTGCTCCCCCTTGCAGACCACCCACTCCTTGATGTAAGCCACATCCACCGGACGTAACCCTATCCGATCGCCAAACCTCACCAGCTTCTCGTCAAACTCCTTCAGACGATTGTCATTCGTCCGGGTGGTGTACATATAGAGAATCCGTAAAAAACGACGCTCCTGACGGGTGAGGGACACCCCCGCCGGTTCAGTCGCGAGTTCTTGGGGGGCCACCCCCACTAAATCGTTAGCCATAACCCTCGGTCGCTCCTCTCCTCGCACGTCGTTAATCTAAAAGCATCTGCCCGGCTCCAGGCCGCCAGGCTTTTTACACGGGATTTGCACAAGCGTGCATTCCCAGCTCAATGGCACCAGGTTGCCAACCTATTGCCGCTCATCTATACTTTAGCACGTAACGCGGGAATGCATATCGGGGTTCCGGTCGAAAAAATTTCTTTCGTGCTTATATGAGGATGCGCGTGAAAAATCGCATCCGTTTCGGGTCGAATCCGGCTTTATTAGGTGGCGACAGCGACGGAAGCGGCCGCCGAGCTCAAACAAGACAAATTATTAACTAACCCACGAGGTGTAACAATGACTACTCTTTACATCGGCCTGAACGACAGGGAAACGAAAAAACAGAAGATCAAGACGAAGGACGCGGAGATGCACATTTTCAGGAAACACGATGCAACGATCTTCAGATGCAAGGGAAGATACACGCACGACGACGGGACGATCACAGTAGAAAACAGCCTGAAGGTTGAAATCTTCGACAAAGGTCACAGATACGGGGTAAAGCTGGCCCGGGAGCTTCTGGAAGACTTTAACCAGGAAGCGATCTATGTCGACGGGGAAAGAATTGAACGGGTTGCCTAATCTGGGAAATCATAACCATAAAAGGCCCGGGTGGAATTCCCGGGCCGGAGAGGATTTGAAATAATGATAAACGACGTTGGAGACATGTGCGACGAATTGGCCGGAATGATTCGGGATTATGTCCGGGCCGTGAAACACTCGGAATTTATGCGGGGTTACCGCGTCGGATTCGGGCACGGGGGAAAGGGCCTGGAATATAATCAGGATGATGATGTATTGCATGAAGCCGTGCACGAGGCCAGAGAGGCCGGGGAAAAGATGTGGAAGTATCTGGAGTCGATCCCGGCACAAGAGGATATTAGAAAAACCCTGTTACGGGTTATGGGAATGGAGGCTTGAAATGAATCGGGATCAGATTTTAGCATTAATTCGGACGTTCGCGCGGTCACAAGGATGCTGGGGGAGATTATTACGGGACCTTTATATCCTGGAAGAAAACGATCCTGAAACGTTCGATTCTCTGATGACGGAATGGGAAGGCATGAATTTTCAAAGCGATTTGGATTGTCTCTTATTCCTGGAAGGAAACTAAGGATTTTCCAGCCTGGGGCCGGGCGGAGTTCGGCCTCAGTATTGAGAACCCTTAAATTAACAGGCCGCGAGGCCGGAAAGGAAAGAAACCATGAAACGGTTTAACAATGTGCAGTATGAGATCAATCTGCCGGACGGGGAGAGAATTACCCTGTATTGCAGCAGCGGGCGGGTCGGGGATCACACGTCGCAACGCGTCGAAACCTGGTACAAATACGAGAAGGTCGCCGCCTATTCGCAGTATTACAATCGGACCTGGGAGCGGTTTGACTATGAGACCGCGATCCTGACGCTGGCGGATAAGTTCGAAAGGCGGGCGGGCCTGGGAGGGAAGGCCAATGCGGAGGCGATCCGGGAATTCTGCCGGAATTACGGGCGCGAGGAAGCGAAAAAGGCGGAGGCGTGGTTTGAAGACTTCAAGCGGGAGTATGCGAAGGCCACGCCCGGCATGAAAGCGGCCCTGGCCGCTGGCCCGATGATTGAGACGGAGGCCCAGGCAAATACGACGCTCGCGATCCTGAAGATGGGAAACCTGATCCGGGAGATGGAAAAGGCCGATGAAGAGAAGATGCCCGAGCCCCCGCCGGAAATCTCAATCCTGTAAGAAACCCTAAACCAAATAGCCCGGGGGAAACCCCGGGCGGGAGGTCTAAATGAAACTTCACTTTGTTAACTTCGATACCCTGGAGGAATACGACGCGGAAAGCATCGACGAATGCAGGGATAAACAGGCCCGGGAATTATGGTGGCAGCACGAGCATTTTCCCCGGGAAGGCTGGAAGCTCGGGTGCGTCCTGGCGGAACGTCTCGACATGCGTTTGATCTATCGAAACCCGGCGAGAGAGAAATATGCGAAAAATTCTTGAAATCCTCGTCCGTTTATTCGAATCCCCGGCTTTATATGCTGGGGACGAAATCCCCGATTATGTAAAAATCTGCCAAAGCATCGCCGAAGATGCGAAACTCTAAACCCCGAAAGGAAACCCAGAAATGCAGATGAATCTCGCGAGAACGTACGAATTAATGCCGAATGATTCCCGGAAGTCTTTTTACGGGAAGGCCATTGTGATCAAGGCCGGAGCGGTTCGAATCCTGATGAGCTATTGCACGCCCGTGGCCTATTACGACGAGGCCGGAAACTTCCATCGGACCTGGGGCGGGTGGTCCGCGACGACGGGAAGGCACATTCGGGCATTCGGAGGCCCCGGGAAGGCCGAATGGGATAAGATGCCCGTGGAAGAGGCCCCCGCGTACTAATCGGCTAAGACTTTCAAGCCCCGCTCGGATGGATGCCGGGCGGGTATTGAGAACCTTAACCCTAAAACGAAAGGAACAAACCAATGAAACAGCGATTTTTCGATCTGAACGGGTGCAGTATGTCCCGGGAAAGATACTTCGCGAAGCGGGACCGCCTGTATATGCAGGACAGATTCCGCATCTGGGACCGGAAGAACAACGGGAAGGACAAACATCACGTCGTTTCCGTGGAGTACATCGACGACGGACTTTGTTTCCTCGTCGATAAGGTAATCCGGGGAGAAGAAACCCTGTTTGCCTATGCGAGAACCCATGCCAGAGCGTACATCCACGCGAGGCACAGCCACTAAGGAAGGACCGAAACAATGATCGAACAAAGAATGAACCCCATATTTAAGAAGCGTGCGGCGAATTCTATTGAGGACCTCTGCACATACTGGATCGGGGACGGTCCGGCGGAATATACCCCGGAAGAAGCGGTCGCCGGATGGTTCAAACCTTACGAGGACTTCGAGGATCGGGAGGAAGAAAAAGACAATATCCTCGCCGTTGCCCTGGAGGTCCTGAAAGGGCTTCCGCACGATGATCTCGTCCGCCGCCTCAACGCAACCCTCAAACAGGAGGAATAACCCCATGACAGATCAGCAGATAGTGAAACTTCTTTGGCTTCTCGAAAGGGATGAGTCCGCTTGCGTGGAGTACGGCATCATCTCCCAGCGATGGGACCAGGGCGAATATATCCACGAAGACACATTAGAGGCCCGCAAGAGAGACATGAGAGAGGCCAGACAAGCAATCGTCGAATACCTCAAATCCATTCAGGGCTAAGATTTTCAAGTTAGGGGATCGAGGAGGTCCCCTACATTGAGGACCTTAACCACTAACCAACAGGAGACAGGCATGAACAAAAACGAATACAAGCGCGAGGCCCGCAAGCTGCGGGATGATGCGGTCGCGAAACATCTGCATGTTTGCGAGATCGCAGGGAAGGAACTTTCGAAGGGATTGTTCGCCAATATCATCGAGGACGTTATCCCGTATCTCGTGGAGAACGAGACCTATATCAGCGAAATGGAGAATGCTTGCCGATTCTGCTTCCGGGATTCCGCAGCGTTAGTGCGGAATTCCTGGGCGATGTGCGAGGTGGATTACAAACACATTCTCGACAACATCGAAAAGATCAGAAAATATCTCATCTTCTAACCCATAACCAACAGGAGAGAACCATGAAACATCGCCGCCTGGACGAATACCATTCTTACGAGCTTCACAGCGTCCCGCAAAAGGACGGGTATCGGTTCGTCATGGGCGGGACCATCTACGAGGTGGTGGAAGCACGTGACATGCACGGCGCGTGCGATTACTGCTGCTTCCGTAAGACGCATTACTGCCCGTACACGGATTGCATCAATCTTGAGGCCCAGAAGAGATACTACTACATCATCGTTTCCAACTATAACCCCAATATGGAGGACTAAAACCATGAAATTCACCATCAAAACATCCGAAATGAAGAAGGTCCTGACCGTCTTCAAGAAACTCGACAAATCGCTTCTGAACCGTGACCGGATCATCAGCTTCCAGGCCGACGAAAACAACATGCTCGTCGTGAGCTACCGGACCGGATTCGAGGAAATCACCTGGACCCCGCTCATGGATGCGGGGACCCAGGACGCGGGCAACATCTTCCACGTCGCTATGGGAGACTTCGAGAAGGCGTTCTCCGGCGCATTGCTGGAGATCACCGGGGATGCGTTCGGAGTCCTGCGCGTCAATGGGATTCCGGTCGCCGGGCGCGAGGCCCCGTTTAATGTGCCGGGATTCGAAATCATCGGCAATGCCCTGGAATTCGATGCGATCCACCAGAAGTATTTCCTGCATTGCGCGGCGGCGGCTTCCACGAGGAAGGCCGAGGAAAAGGTGCTCGGCACGCGTCCGCGTTATTCTCTGACCTATGTCCAATGGGATAAGACCGGCATGGTCGGAACCAATGGAAAGGTCCTGATTCACGAGGCTTGCGGCGGGAATTCCGAGGACCCGATCTACATTCCGAATAATGCCGTTGTCAAGGCTATGATTGCCGCGAATAAGGGATGCACGATGGAGGTCGCGAATATGACGATTCCGCCGGAGGAAAAACATTTCGCTTCTCACGTGAAACTCATGCTTCGCGGCGAGCATTTCACCTACTGGATGTCCTGGCAGGAATTCAGCTATCCAAATGCCCAGCACGTTATGACGCATGAGCGGACGAATGCGAAGGTTATCGAATTCCGCGATGTCACTACCCCGCTGATTCCGGGGCTGGCATTCGAGAATAAGGGCTACAACGATATGATCTGCATTACCCGCGAGAACGACGGGAAAGTCTATCTGTCGAACGACCTGGGAATGACCGAGATCAATGCCGAGGCCGAGGAAGGATTCCCCGGATGCAATGTCAGGCAGGAAATTCTCGGAATCGCGCTGGCGACCGGGATTCGGAAATTCTGGCGTACGAACGAAGGCCAGTTCTGGGGTATCTCGGGAGACGAAGGGACCTATGTCACGTTCATGGGATGCATTCCGTTCGTGAACCCGCAGAAGAAGCCCGTGACGAAAACCGAATCCGAAGAAACGGCAACGGCTTGACAAATCACAAATCGAAGTTATATTAAAGCCGGGAGAAATCCCGGCTTAACCTTACCCCAAAAGGAGAACTTAACCATGATTGACGAAGTTCTGATTGAGGCCGTCGCGAAGAGACGGAAGGACGGAGATTCCTATGAACAAATCCGGGCGGACCTTGAGGCTGTCCGGCAGAAACCTTTCAAGGAATCGGAATGGGCTTCGATTCGTTTCGGAGCTGGAATCAGTGTCGCATTCGACAGGGCCGATGAAGACGAGAAGAGACGTGCCGATCTGAAGGCGAAAGGTCTTCTGAAAGATGACGAGGAAGATGAGAGAGATGTCATTGTTTCTCTCCGTCCTCATAACGGGCAATGGAAAGCCGAGATTATCAGCGGGGTGAACGATGAGACCGGAAAACGTTCTTGATCTCATAGACTGCGACCGGGAGAAGCTCGCGAAGTTCAATGCTCTTACCGCTTCCGGCATGTCTACGGAGGACATCGAGGAGAAATACCCCGAGGTCTTTCGGGCATGGAAGCAGTATTGGAATGACCTTGAAGCCCTGGGCGATGAGTTCTCCATCGAGGAGCTGACCGAGGAACCTTACGACGAACGCGACCCGGAGTTTGAGAACTACGAGGACGCATCACCTGAACCGGAATGGGAGGATTAACGCATGCCGTCCGTTCGATACGCTGTTAAGCTGACTCGCCACAGGGACGAGGGAAAGGTCAACGTCTCAAGACCATTCCCTGTCCCACCATTTGTCAAGTCCTATCGCAAGACGATAATGGGAGACGTGGAAGTCCTCCGCGTTTACCCGGACGAAAAGGCGGCGAACCTCGGGCATGGACATGAACTCTATGCACAGGCCGTGGAGACGTACAGCGCGGAGAAGCGGCACAAGA
>Ga0310786_10003855_pt1 | contig 21363 bp, 22 predicted proteins | sample AusTroGonzalo_MG_FD_203881 | JGI IMG/M metagenome (GOLD analysis project Ga0310786, IMG submission 203881) | Bovine rumen microbial communities from tropical cattle in Woodstock, Queensland, Australia - Gonzalo_03 (v2) (version 2) | ecosystem: Host-associated > Mammals > Digestive system >...
CATGGATTCCACCATGTCAGCCGCACTTTTCGGGTCAATAATATTCAAAAGCGGATGTTCGGCACGATAGGTATCCCACAGGGAGAAAATCGTATAATTTGTATGTCCTTCTTCATTTTGATGAATATTGTGATCCACCCCGCGATACTGTCCGTCAACATCTTGATATATTGAAGGATTTATCATCGTATGATAGAGCGAGGTGTAGAACATCGCGAGTTGGTCGGGTGTGCCTTTTGCCTCGTAAATGCCCAACTTTTCATTCCATGCTTTCTGCGTATTCTGGAAAATTTCATCAAAGGAAAGGCGGTGGAAGGCATCTGTTGTGGAGCCATTGGCATTTTGCTGCAGGTAAGGACGCAGGGCCTCAGCTTCTAAGTTTATCTTTGCTCCCTCCGTGCTGACTGCGGAAAGAGCCACTTGCACTTCAAGCACAGGGTCATCATCTTGCTCAAACTCTATCCAAGCCACCACCTTGCGTCCCGCCATTTCGGGAAAGTCGTGGTTGAGGTCGAAGCGGCGCCAGAAACCATTGTAGTCTTGCTTCCCGAAATCTTTGTAGCCATAGTGCGCCACGGGTTTGCTGAAATGGATGGCAAAATAGACGTAGTTCTCCCGAGCCCAGCCGTTGGTGATGCGGTAGCCGGTCAGTGTGTAGGGGTTTTCCATCCGCAGGGAAGCCCACAGCACTTTGCCGTCGTAATTGTAGATGGCATGGTTGAGATCGACGATGAGCTTCTGCGTTTCGCCTTGGGGGTAGGAGTATTTGTGGATGCCGCAGTGCGGGGTGGCAGTAAGCTGCACGAGGATGTCGTCGTCGCTGAGGCGCACCTCGTAGTAGCCGGGCGAGGCTTTCTCGGTGGCGTGGCTGAAGCGCGAGCGGTAGCCGCCATCGGGATTGTCGGCGGTGCCGGGGAGGAGCTGCACCTTGCCGGTGAAGGGCATCAGCAGGATGTCGCCCATGTCGGAGTGGCCGGTGCCGCTGAAGTGGGTGTGACTGAAGCCCACGATGGTCTTGTCGCGGTACTGGTAGCCGGCGCAGTAGTCATAGACGCCCGGCTGGTAGCGGCCGTTGATGTTGTGGGGGATGGTGTCCGTGTCGGGACTCACCTGCACGCCCCCGAAGGGGTAGCATGCCCCAGGAAAGGTATGCCCCATGCCGTTGGTCCCGATCATCGGGTTAACATACTGGGTATAATCTTTCTGTGCGGAAACAGTTGTCATCATCAATAAGATTATTGGTAAAAAAATCTTTCGCATGAGGATGATCTGTGTTGATGTAAATCAGGTTATAGGGACAAAGAATATTCGGCTATCACATGTTTGGCGGGAATATGCTGTATCTCGCCATCAGCTGATTGCACAATAACACATTCGTTGTGTAGGGCTTTTTCTTGCAACATGCGTTTCTCTGCTAACTGCAGGCCTTGGTCTATTTTATCTTGCAATTCAAGAATTTCTTCTTCTGACATGGCTGATTATTTGGTTATAAATTGTTGTGTCATTTATTATTGTCTTGATGGATTTACCCCCAACCGCCACTTTACGTCGATGGATGGTGCTGTTATCGTAAATGCTCCATGAATCCACCTCTGAGGCATAAAGATTGAAGAGGTTGCTGATGCCGCTGACATATCGTCTACGGATAATACTCTCTGGAATATCATGTCCGCCTTTGTTAACACGCTCAGCTACACGCTGAATAGCTAGTTCTGGAGAATTGAGCCAGAAGAAAACCAACGAGACTCGATAGCCTTTGGCATGGGCTCTATGTATAAGGTTGATATAAGAGCGGGAGGCAAGGGTTGTCTCAATGGAGAATGACTCCTCTCGAGAAAGCAGTTCTTCGATGCGTTGTAACATCAATCGGCCGGCTTCAATGGCTACATCTGTTGGATTGAAGGGTGACAGGCCTCGGGCTATTTCATCAGCATTGACGAATTCCCGGCAGTCAAGGATGTCCGGCAACACGGTATATGAAGCAGTGGTTTTTCCTGCTCCATTGCAACCTCCGATAATGTATAACATCTTGTTCATATCAAGGTGCAAAAGTACAAATAATTCTTGGAACGGCAAAAAAATACCTTTTGGAAGAAAAAAATCAATACATTACCTTTTCATTCAAAAATTATCTGTATCTTTGCAGAATATGTAATTCATCAAAAAACCTAATAACATTAACCCTTAAAAAAGACTGATTTTATGAAGAAAAAATTTGTATGCCCCATTTGCGGCTATGTTCACGAAGGTACCGAAGCTCCCGAAAGATGCCCCCAGTGCAAACAGATTGTGGAATGGAAAGTTCTGGACGAGAGCGCAGGCTTGAACTTTGTGACTGAACACGTTATCGGTATTGCCAAAGATACTGACGATGAGATGAAGAAGGATTTGAACGCTCATTTCATGGGCGAGGCTACAGAAGTAGGTATGTACCTGGCCATGAGCCGCCAGGCCGACCGTGAAGGTTATCCCGAAATCGCCGAGGCTTTCCGTCGCTACGCTTTCGAAGAAGCTGACCACTGCGCCCGTTTCGCCGAGTTGTTAGGCGAGGTGGTATGGGATACCAAGACCAACCTGGAGAAACGTATGGTGGCTGAATGCGGTGCTTGCGAAGACAAGATGCGTATTGCCCGCCGTGCCAAAGAACTGAATTTGGACGCTATCCACGATACCGTTCATGAGATGGCCAAAGACGAAGCCCGCCACGGCAAAGGTTTTGAAGGGCTCTTCAACCGCTATTTCAAGAAATAATTCTTTTTCGATACTTTTCTCATGATAGAAAAGTATCCAAAAGATCTAGCCGACATGAATGCCTCCCGCTCTGTCAACCTTCCAACAGCGGTGGCAAAAGTAAACTGGACGCTTACGCGCTTTTGCACACCGCTGTAGGAAGCTTGCCATTCACACCGCATCCGCACCGCATGTCGGCATTGCCTGCCCGCCTGCCCTAATGGCAATAGACCCCTTCCTGCATAATCCCGCAAGGGATTTTTTTATTTATAGCCTCAGGTTCGTGATGTGAGGTATGGGTACAATTACATGGAGAATGGTCTGATTTGCGCACATTGTCACGGTGCAGGTGTTATTTGGCGATGCAATTTGATATTGCGTAAATAGGGATAATTTTAATAAGATGGTTTTTATGGGTATAGGAAGAATTATTCTCGAGCGAGGTTCGAATGCCGTATGCGGACCCATGTTTTTCCATAAATAGGTATAGACTTTGCATTTTGCCTTGTGTGCTAGCTTTTACTTCGATGGGGATAATCTTCCCTTCAATAACTGTAAGGTAATCAATTTCGCTTTGGGTGCCTTTCTCCGTATTCTGCCAATAGAACATTTCAGCCTTGACAAAACAATCGTGTGCCTTGAGGATTTCCAGACCAACAAACATCTCCGACGCGGGTCCCTTGTTGATAAAATCTACATCAGAAGCCAACAGAATGTTTTCAGCTGGAAGTCCTAAAAAAGACTGCATCAAACCCAAGTCCAAAAAGAGATACTTTATATATTTCTCGTTTTCTTCGGCACCCAAAGGAACACCATTGGCTGCGGTGTGCTTGACGGGTGTTATGAGGCCAGCCAATGTCAATAATCGAAGACATTCCTTAATTGATGCTGCAGGCACTTCGCGGTTGGCTTGTGCATATACAAATTTGTTACCAGCTTGGAGCGCTACAGAACGTAATACTTGCCGCAGCAGGTCAGGCGGAACACGTTTTTTGTATTTGGAAAAATCTTGCTGATAGGTATCAAGAATATCACCATGTACACGTTTGCATTCTAAGAAATTATGATAGTCAATCCATGTGCTGACAGCTTCTGGCATTCCTCCAACGAGATAGAAAGTACGCAGTTGCTCAATAAGTTGTTTGTGAACTGGTTCGGGAATGGATATGCCTTCCTTGATACAATCTTTCTTGAATTGGATAAGAGTGTCAAACCCTTGGGCTGAAAGAAAATCATCGAAAGAGAAAGGATACAGATATAATGAACGAATACGACCAACAGCAAAGGACGGAAGGTCCTCAAGTGCAAATTCTAACAAAGATCCTGCCGCTATGACGTGTAGTTCGGGAAAATCTTCGCGAAAATAGCGAAGCGAACGGATGGCATTTTGGCACGATTGGATCTCGTCGATGAAGAGTAGCGTTCTGCCAGGAACAATTGGAACCCCCGAGGTGATACTCAGCATTTGGCAAGTTCGCTTCACATCGACATTATCTGGAAAAAATTGATGGAATTCAGGCTGTTTCTCTAAATTAACCTCCAAATAATACTGGAAGGATTTGCTCAACTGTCTGACAGCGGTGGACTTTCCCACCTGTCTGGCTCCGCGTATCAGGAGCGGCTTATGGTCAGAAGCTTGATGCCAAAGTTCAAGTTGTTGGTCAATATTTCTTTTATAGTAAGCCATTTCAATTTTATTATCTTAGGCGCAAAAATACAAAAAAATAAAATACAGACCTAAAATCATGTGTTTTTCTATAAAATACAGACCAAAAAACCAGCTCAATCACATAGAATACATATCAAAATGCAATATTGTGCTTTTTGTGCTCTTGAACTCGTAGGGAGATCCGATAATATTTTCTGCAATTGCTCCTAACATGGCAAATTATTTTTAATGTGAATATCTATGTTCCATGATTAAATACTTAAAAGTGATTTTGTAATGCAAAGATACTGTTTTTCAATATTTAGGAACCTGTTCGGATGATTTTGGAGAGACATACTATTCATCATATATTAGGCTCCTCCTCCAATCCGCCCATTTCGGGTCACCCGAATGATGTTCATAAATTGACCATACATGGTCAAACGAGGAGTATTCCATTAAGTCCTTATCCGAGCAATCGTAAGGCAGAGTGCATAGGATTACATCATTGCATCAACACATCTTCATCGGCAAGCATTAACTGGTGGCAGCATTCATCTTCAATATCGCTCATAAACAAGGATCTACCTTCTCCGCTATAGAGCGATTGAAAATTATCTCAACATCCAACCTTTCAATCGGATAAGATATATCAAATGTATCGTTTGATGTCACATAATTAAAGTACCCGTGTACTCCGCCAGTTTCTTCCCCGCTGTAAGACACATAATACTCACCTACTCCCGCCAAACCGCCAATAACCAAAAACCTCCTGTTATCAGGAAAATCTTTTAGATTAATGCTGGTATGATAGCTCCAAACTCTTTCTCTTATCCAGTCCTCATTCTGTCCCGCTGCCAGCAGTCCATTTCTTTTAAGGTCATCCTGGATAAATCCTGGCACTTTGGCAGAGTATTGCTTTCCCATGTATTCAAATTGCCATCCCGTCGCCTCTTGACGAAAAGACTTTGCCAACACATAGTTATACCCTTCCGAAGACTTGTAGATAGGCATACTGGTACCCTTTGAGGAATACGCTTGTTTTATGGCATCATTCATCTTAGTACAGCTTTCCTCATTTACATCTTCACCATAGAGTGTGTCAACAACCTTACCATTTATCGTGTAAACAAAAAAAGACGGATGATCAGTATCACCCCTATGCCATACGGCTTCTGTACAAAGCACCTCCTCAAACGCCCCGTCTTTCAGCCGGATGATTTTATCACCATATAATCCAGAATGCGCGTAGCCATCGTCTATCAAACCGCTTCTCTCAATGTACTGGGGAGACCAGTTGCAGTCTCTTCTGGAAATAACACCGTTGTGTTGAGACAGAATGATAGTCCCATCCGCAAAGCAACTGCCAAACAGACATAATTCAGGAATGGTGTCATCATTGATATAACAGATACAGCACTTCTGATAAACTGACGTGTTGATATTTTCATTAATGTATGCCGCATAATTATCATTAATGACAATCGTATCCCGCTTAACGTTTGTCATCACCTCTTCAAGTGTATCACCTCCTGCATTAACATTGTGATTATTGTCACATGCTGCAAGTAAGAGGGCACAAAATGCAATGATGATCAGTTCTTTCATGGTAATGATGGTTGATTTTTATTTTCCCCAAAACAGGGTGTAAATATATTTAAATCACTGTGCAAAAATACACGTTTTCAGTTTCCATTATTTGTCAATAATTTCCTGATTCTTCTATTTAAAAAGGAAGATAGTCTTCCTCATAAGCTTCTTTGGGATACAGATTATCGAATAACTCCGGGTATTCTTCATAGACAGATTTCTGTGACATCTTGAATGGAGAGTAACCAGGCATTCTTTCCAAGCGCTTTAATAAATCATGCAAGTCTTGCATGAAATATTGAGCCTCTTCACAACTGTCAGACATTCTAAAAGACAGTGGAATATTAAGAATATGACCATCCTGCGGTTCATCTCTATACAGCAATTCTCCTGTCTCATAAATCATATCATGTTGAAAGCAACTCAAAACAAAGAAAAAGCCACGAGCTTTTTGTGCATCGTCAAAATGCTGATTAATGCAATCCCTATGCTTTTTCAATACCCTTGAATAGCCCGATACCGTTTCAGCTATACTACACACATCATTTTCTATTGTATCCAGTGTAATCAACGTAGTAAAATATTCACGTTTTACGGGTTCTATTGATGGTTCTATCATTATACCCTTTTTTCTACACTCCTCATACGACTGTCTAAACTGGTAATCAATGTGAGTATCAAACACTTCAGGAACCATAACTTCTATACAGTCATCCATAACGAGAACGGGACCAGAACCATTATAAAGGAAAGGCATTTCATTCTTAGGAGGATATAATATCCCAAAATCATACTTTGCAAAAACGCTATCAATAGTATCAGCTATCACAGTTTTCTCATCCTGAGTCCAGTGTGAATTCTTAGCGAAGATATTATATTTGTTAGGGGTATATTCTTTCATCTGATTTATGTTTTGTCGTTCTTTGTGATTAAATACTCCAGCTTGCACTTAGGTCACCATCAAAAATAGCATCTATATCGTCATCACTGTATCCTATTCTCATTTTTTCACTTTTTTCAATCAATTGTTTTTTTTCTTTCTCTAATAATTTGACTTTATCCATAAGTCTCTTTTCAACATCATCCTTTCTCAATATGATGCGGATGAGTTCTTGTCTTGTCTTATCTAAAAGTGACATATCTTGTTCGTTTTTATTGTACAATTTCCGTTTCTTTGTTGTCAATCTCTATTTTCTCTTTGTATTTCATTCTTCTTCGAATAGCAAGTATGATCATTGGCCATGCGATGATAGTACACAGAATATCCATCACCCAACTGGCAGCACTTTCATTGAACTCTACTTTTGAATTGAATTCAGCAATTTCTTCGGTGGTCATTTTTTCTTTATCCATAGCGTTTATTTTTTATCGTTTATTATTTTTCCTCATTTTCATTTGATTTTTTACTGGCAAAATAAAGCAAAGCTATACCTAAGCCTAACCAGAATATAGGTCCAAAAGCGCTGTTGCCTCCAGCTATAGCACCTATCAATGCAAGTCCTCCAAAAACGATACAAATCCATCCAAAAATTTTCATGATTTAGTCCTCCTTATTTTCAGGTTCAACATTTTCGATTTTCTTTGAGCACAATACGGCTATCAGACCAATAATAACATTGAAGAGTGATAAGACAAATGCTAATCCAAAACCGATTTTTCTTGTACGACCCAAGCAGCCGACACCATACGCGAGACTTACCGCGATTACTAATAAAATGATTGCTTCCATAATTTGTTGTTTTTATTTGTTACATCTCTTTATGACAAATAACTGCCAAAGGTTAACAAGCCGACAATTTTATTTTTCGAATCTTTCGTGAAAACACTCTAAATGTCAGGCTTGCCCTCTCTGTTTCGTTTAGCATTGTTTCAAAATCATCATTGGAAATAGTCGCATCATTAAAGGCTGATACCAACAAATTTTCTTCGTCGTCTTCGTCCATTTCTATGATCAAGTTGTTTGCGAGAGCTTCTTTGCGCATCAATAAATATGCAGGAATATAAGAAGGAACAAGTTTAACCAGGTGCTTACAGGTTTCAATGTTTGGATGAGCTAGTTGGATATTGAGTTCCAATTCAAAGAGGTATTGTTTCTTGTCGATGAAGATTTTATCCTCCGATTCCTCACATGTTTTGCGAATCAGTTGAGCCACCTCCATGGCTTCTTCATACCGATTCAATCCTTGCAAAGCTTTCCCTTTGATAAACATGGCTTCAAGGCAAGCTCTACGGTCAAGAACCATGTCGGCATAACCAATGGCTTCCTCTAAGCGTTCACCATACAAGCAGACCACTGCATTAAGGAAATTGCATGTCATACTGCAATCCTTTAGTAATGGAGCATTTTTGGTCAGGCCTTTCAAGCACTCATCATCAAACATCACATCAAACATTTTCTTGGCAATAAGAGCCGCATTGCGATAATCTCCTGTTTTCATCTTTTCCATTGAATGATACAAACATACTTTAGCTGCATTGTCATAATCGTTGTTGGCAAAGTACTTGTAATACTCCTGACCAAAAGTCAACTCATCGTCAATCATCTCCACATCATTAAACGAATTGGAGAAAGCCCGAATCTCAGCATTTTGCATAATATGAGATTGGCGAATCTTGTTGCTCAATGTCAATCCATCCAAAGTACGCATACGACTAATAGCCACATATGCCTGCCCCGGAGCGAAGGTGCCTCGAGTGAGATCAAAGTGCATACGGTCGAAAGTCATGCCTTGTGATTTGTGGATAGTAATAGCCCATGCAAGTTTCAAAGGATACTGGGTAAACGAACCAACAACTACCGATTCCACTTTTTTCGTCTCCTTGTTGTATACGCTTTCTCTACTTTCCCACACCATTTTTTTCACATCAATCTCTCTACTGTTTTCTAACGCAACTTTGATATGGTCATCACCCAACTCAACAACCTTGGCGATAGTTCCATTTACCCAACCATGAACAAAATCGTTGCGACAAAAAATCACTTGCGCACCCACTTTCAACTTCAACTCAACCGGAACCGGAGAATCCTGCATACGGAAGTTACCCTCAACCTCTCCCTCATAGCAGAATTCTTCAGTTTCTATGTCATCCAGTTTCTTATCATTAATTCCGTCTGCCATTTTTACGTATGCCGTCAGAGTTACAGAATAATCTCCAACCTTATCGTCAGAACTCACATGTTGATTAAGGATGTCTAAATCCTCTCCAGTATTCTCACCCACACGCATTCTGTTCAATATTTCCAAAAATTCCGGATCCTTCTGGCGATAAACTTTCAGAAACTCAATTTTAGGAAGATTCATCCGTTTCAGCACATTGGCCTTATAAAAGTAGGGCATACCGCAACCATACATGTCGCACAGCAATTCATAATCGGCAGTTCCGTACTTTAATACTGGAGGCAATTGAAACAGGTCACCCACAAACACCACTTGCTTTCCTCCAAAAGGCGAATGTGTTTCCATTAATGAACGAAGAAAACGGTCGATACCATCCACCCAATCACTACGCACCATCGAAGCCTCATCAATAATGATTGTATCAGTATATTTGAGTGTGTCTCTCTTTTCTCGTGAGACCTCAAAAATGGTTTTAGGACCAATTGCTTCAAACGGCAATCCAAAGAAAGAGTGAATCGTTTGGCCGCCTACATTCATTGCGGCGATGCCAGTAGGGGCCAGCACCAAGAAGTTTTTCTTGATGAGCTTCTGAATACCTTTAATAAATGTGGTCTTACCGGTACCAGCTTTACCTGTTACAAAGAGACTGGTATTGGTGTTTGCTACAAGGTCGAATGCCTTCTGCTGCTCGACATTCTCTGGATCAATTTTGAATTCTATTTTCTCCATAATGCTAACCTATTTGCTTGTTTCTGTTGCTTTATGACAGAAACAAGCAAAAGGTTAACAAGGGAGGAAGAAATTTTTCGCCTACACTACAAAATGATAGCTGGCCTCAACTACGATTTCATCACAATTTGATTCTCCTGCAAAGACATATTGTCGAGCAATACTACCAAAAGAAATCGGAGGATGTCCATCCCAACTAATTCTTTCACAAAGTTCAAGAACACATCTGTCCATTTCTCTTCGAGGCATTTGATGCTTCAAATAAACAGTATAGGTTCCACCTTTGCCTGTTTTAATATCAGCACGTACTTTTTCTTCATAATTATCCCAAAACAGAACATCTAGTTGTTTTAATATTTGTGGATTTGTTGAAAATCGGATTTTAATATTAACTTTAATCATAATTTTAGAATTTTAAGTTTAAAACATTAGGCCATCTAAACGATGGCTGCTTTGAATGTGATTAATATCATCAGATTACAGAATCCTTGGTGTAGAGTCTCTTTTTATAGACTCCAGTCATAACACAACCAGTGCCGTCAGTTGTGCTATCAACAGAAACATTTGCAACAGGGCACACTTTAGGCCCTGGATAATGAATACAATTACCACAAAAAGGGAACTCTCCTGGTAATAAATTTGTATTACAATCCATGCTTGTCTTTTGCGGCAATATCTCATGATGATTTACTGTTGGAAAATCTTTAGAATAATTAGATTTGAATACAATATTTGAAATTTTACATGACATACTTTAATAATTTAAATGAATAATAAGAATTACTGTTAAATCAAAACGAGAAATACAAAGATCTATAGCATCTGCTCATGATGAAAAAGGCCTTGCAACATTATAACTATGACTTCATCATTTTGTGATTTTTACGCAAATATAAGCTTTTTTTAATTCCTCAACAGTAGTGATGCGTTATTTTCGACTTTTTTTGTAACTGATTGTATTATAGTATGATACGATTTTCATTCTGCCTCTCTACCGCCTTGAATATTCATAAAAACAACAGTTGTAGCACTTGAATAATGTGGTCGAATTTCTTAGGCTAAAGAACACTCTATAGAACAATCATCAGTATCATTACCAGCATAATAACCAATTGTATTACAATTGATTAACCTTGCAAAAATAGAAAAAAGATTAAATAAGTTGGGCTTTGTATTGAAAAAAATGGCTTAATCCAGCAAGACAAATGAAGCCCAATAAGTTGCGTCAGGATATCTCTCTTTCATAGTGAGAACAGTGCTGACGTAGGCATCATGTTTTGAATATCCTTCAACCAGTTTTTCATAGAACAAACTCATATACTCCGATGTTGCTTTATCGTCTATCTGCCAAAGACTCATTAAGATAGAGGAAACGCCAGCCTTTTTGAAAGCGCGTTGTAAGCCGAAAATTCCATCAAAAAGGTCATCTCCAACTCCAGTCTCACAAGCAGAAAGAACAACAAGATTTACATTGTGTAAGTCAAGTTTAGAGATTTCGTATGCCGTAAGTATGCCATCATTGTTATCTGGCTTAAAATTAGAATCATTCCAGGCCTTTTGACCTCCTGAAAGAATTAAGCCTGAATAAAAGAGTTCATCTTGAATACTTTTTGTATTTTCACTTTTAGCAAAGTAGGGAATGGAACTCCTCCGCGATTGAGGAATATAATAACCATGGGTAGCAACGTGAATAATGTTGGCTTGTGTTCCGTCAAGCTGCTTGAAGGCACTTTCGGTGGCATGTGGTCCAGTATATGTAACAATATCTACGCCACTGCCTTTCAACAACTTCTCAATTCGGTTCACTTCCAACAATGTGCTCTGTAAGTACGCCCAATTGCCTCTTGTACTTATGCTACGCGTCATATCAGCATATTCCTGAGTGTTTTCAAAATCAACACCGCCAAATGATGCTACAATATGGATGTCTCTATTTTCATACTTTTTTATAATATTTCTTGTAGAGGAGACTCTGTACAAGTTGAAACGTTCAGCCGCAGTTTTACCAGTGCTGTCAGTCAAAAGTTCGATGTTGATAAGATTTATTAATCCTATAGGAGAGAAAAACACTCTGTCTTTCCTTTCAATATACCGCTGCACTTTACCCCATATTTTGGAGTATAATATTTGGCCTATTTCTGTATCATACGATTTGGGTTGTAATTCATACATTTCCGAAAGATCATCTTCGTCAAATAAATCCACAAAAACGGGGGCTTTGCCATTAGGTAGGAGAACCATCGCGGAGTAATGCGGTTTAGGCATACTATCGCACCACGAATATGAATTGGCTGTGTACTTCACGAATTCAACACATGCTTCATCTTTATTCAGGTTGTTCGCTATATCCTTCCAATGAACATTGGTAAATTCTTCATTCACTTCTTTCAAAATCTCACGTTCTTTCAATTCGTATCGATACAAAGCCAATACTCTGGCATTGTCATCAGAAATAGCATAGATGCTATCGCGCATTTTGTCCAATTCGACTTTGGCACTCACCATTTCAGGATGATTATCAAAATACGGAGAAAGAACATTGTAACGCAACGTCAGACCTTTCATAAGCAAGGCCGCGTCGTATGCGATGCTAACACTAACACTATCTGTCGGATTCCAAGAAGCCAATTCTGGGATTTGGTAAAGGCCTCCATCTCCATTGCCCAAATAAATATCAGATTCGACTGATCCAAGGATAGGCAACATTTTACACAATTCCTCCTCCATTCCATAGAAGTATCGAGGCAAATATTCATGTATCCCATTTAAATCATGTTGAAACGATGCTTTAACAGATACATTGGCATAATGAATATAAGATGGTGCGTTGTTTATTTCTAATTTTTTTTTTGAATAATCATACGATAGTTCAATGTTGCCTAATCTCAAATAGTGCCCAGCCCAAGCCTCATTAATATTAACCATTGCATCGTTGGTTAGGTTATTCTCATCGTAATATTCCTTATTGCTATCTATCGCATTGATTGCTTTGTTAATATAGACTATAGCAGAGTCTCCATAACCATTATCGCTGTCCATAAGCATAGAATAAGCTTTTCCAATGTTTAAGAATAGGCTATAGCTTTCCCCATATTTATTGTCCGCATTGATAGCTTTATCTTTATATTGTATGATTTTTTCGGGATCATCATTAGATATATACAAAAAATAACTCGCCCAATCCGACTGAGAACATTTCCACCCCAGTTGTTCTTTTGCCAATATTGTCATATATTCAATTTCTGCAGCTGAAGAGGTATTACCAATATTAAAAAAATTAAATGCGATAGTTCTATAAATTTCGAGAGATATAAAATTATCAATTTCAGAATTCTTTAAGTCATGCTTAAAGTCAGACATATACACCATCGCCTGGTCATTATATTCTTTACATCTATCATTGTCTCCTAACAAATAGTATTCTTTAGAAATTTGTGCATAACATGCAGCAATTTTTAGAGCAGGCTTATCGCTAAATTTCAATAATGGCTTTAGCACAGCTATCTCCTCTTCATATAAAGATATAGCCTTGATAGGATCACTTTCCTGAACACTAATTGAACTAGCAAAAAGATATAACAAATCAGCGTAGTCAAAATCATATTGAAGTATTTCAGAATAGTAAACACTCGTATCAAGGTTATGAATAAATGGACTATTATTAACATACCAATCACGAATCTCGGACAATCTGTTCTCTTCAAGAATGACACCATTGAAGCTGTTGAAGAATCTATTCCTCATAAAACACTCACTGATCCGATTATAATGTTTAACGGTCTCTCGTGAGATTGGCATCGTTTTAATATAATCTAAAGCAGGTTGTAATAGACATATTGAATCGCTATAGTCAGGGTCTCTAAAATCCTCAATTATATATGCAAGAGTACTTGCATAAAATGGAAGTAACTCAGGTGCTTCTTTTTGCATTTTACGTAATACAGAGAAAAGATGTTTGGCACCATCATTCCTCTTGTTCAACCATCCTTCCAAACTAATTGTAACGTACCAATTTGCAAAATACATTTCAGACGTTAATCCTGCATTATAGAAAAAGTCAATATTATTATCTATTAAATAACAATTATCCAATTGGTATTGAAGAGCCAACAAGGTATCTCCTTGTCTCTCCATTTTAGTGGCATAATCTACCATTAAATTCGAAGCATCTATTAATTGACCTTCTTTTTTATATTTTGCCACCTTTTTGTCTACAACCTTTTTCTCATATGTGTAATTTTGGCATTTCACAGACAGTGCTAAACCTGTAACAAGCAGTAGTAATAAGAACTTTTTCATGGTTACAGTCTGTTTAGTATCTCAATAATTTTATCACCCATAGCGGTACCTTGCGGATAATGTACTGCCATATCCTCTAATACCTTCTTCGCCTCTCTCTTGTTATGATTACGAAGGTGTGCAACAGCAAGATTCCATCCTATGTAAGGTTCATACGTTGTATATCCATTATATGTATCGCTTTGAGCCAACGCCCATAACTCTTCAAGTTGTTTAATCGTATTATCCAAATCTTTTCCGTTGGCAACATTGTCGAACAACAAAGTTAGAGTGTTTGCCACATCCTCATCTTCTTCCCCTCGAATAACTTCAGATACGGGGAAAGCATACGCATATTCTTTCCCAAGTCTGGTTGTGGCAGAGTAATCGTAAGCAAAGTAGCTGACAGTTAAAACAAGTGCGATACTAGCCGCAATAGATATCCATCGCAACGAAGAGGTCTTTTTTCCAGACGAGGCCTTCATCTTTTCCAACAGCTGTTTGTCATGCTCGTCGCCAACAACCTCCATCCCTTTAACGATTCTTGCCATTGATTCAGCTTGTTGTCTTAGGGTGTCATCTTTCCGGAGGTCAGCTTCAAATACAGATTCCTCCTCAGGGGACATCTCTCCATGAAGATATCGGTTTATTCTTTCCTCATTATTATATAGTTGGTCGTCCATAATCTTGTGGTTGTTTTTACATTTTAGCTAATACATTCTCATAACTCTTGCGGAATTTCTCCTGGCAGCGGTGTTTGGTCACTTTGGCAACGCTATCGCTGGCATAGCCGAACATCTGTGCTATCGCTTTCATTGATAGAACATCACGGAAGAAGGACCATAGCAGTTCATTGCACGGGGATGGCAAACTTTTGACCAGCTCCTGAACAATGCTGTTTCGTTCGGCATCCGCCTTCTCATTGGATTCTATCATGTTTAGGATCTTGTCTGCCTTATTCAAGATAATGTTGTATCGTTCTTCGCCATCTTCGCTGGAGAATGCATCTATTGACGACAATTGCATCTTGTCATTTTTCCGTAATTGCTCGTGAGCCTTGTTGTTGCAGATTCCAATGAAATAGGTGTACAACGAAGAGGAAAGGTTGTCCAACTTCCCGTCAACAGCAGCATGATATAGTATAATTGAAGCGTCCTGAAATACATCTTCACAATCCTCTCTGCTTAACGAGAAAGTATTGCGAAGATAGGAGAGCGTACGTTCTCGGTACTCTCTCGCAAAGTCGTTTAAGACTTTATCACGTTTCTTGTTTAATGATATGATTGGCATGATTATAGTGAACTTTCAGTTACCATGTGTTGTCTTACTAATCGTTTGTCATTGTCCATATTTTTCCTCACATTTTCTATCCATTTAGTGTCGAATGATAGGGGTGAGGTTAACAACTGCTGGCTGATATAATAAGACATAGGGCCATAATACTTGCCATTTTGTTTGATTTCGGCATTCACCTCGTATGCTCTACAAGCCTCCAGCATATACATGGGCGACATGCCCTTTTCAGATGAAATCCGAATATTCCCGCGTTTGTCTATTGGTGGGGTATAAGGTTTTCTGTTCTTGCTGAATCCAATATCTGTTCCACGAACATAGACACTGTCATCTTCCTCTTCGCCACGATATGAAGAACCTGCATGACAAGCATCCATCACCACATAAACAATACCTTTCTCGCCGACCTTCTTTCTAATAGAATTCAAGTGACTGTTCAACTCGTCATCCAGCAAATGGTTCTCTCCTTGATACACACCCTTCTTGTAGCGATGTTGAGCGTCGTATGGAATAAAAGCCTCGTCCCAGCCATCCGCTTCATCACCATTCTCATCCTCAACAGCCTGACCATGACCCGAAAAGTGGATGTAAACGATGTCTCTAGGACGCACACTGTTTTCCAGCTTTTTAAAGCCACTTTCAATGCCCTTGTGAGTAGCTGAATTGTCTGTCAATGTTATAATTTTGAACCCTTGTTTTGCCAACAATGGAGAGATCAACTGCACATCATTGGTGCCATGTATTTTAGTCCACGAAGCATCTGCATCTTTGTATTGGGGATAGTTGGATATTCCTATCAGCAAAGCATGCTTTTGCTGTGCAAAGAGAAAACAGGGATAAAAAAGTAAAGCAAATACGAGAATTCTCGAGAGTTGTCGTATTGTCTTAATTTGAATGTTCAGCATTTGATAGCGAATTATATTTATTTTGTTTTTAGAATGCAAAAATACGTATTATTTCGAATAATCTATTCTTGAATCTCATAACTAAAAAAGAACTGTAAAAAACTTTTCTTTCATTTTTCCCTTTCGCGGCAATCTCTCTTTCTGCTTCGGCGCAAATCACACCCGTGCCGCGAGGAGAGAGGCAGGGATGTCCTCAGCCCCACATTGCGCTATCGCTTATGTGGGGTTAATTGCACTTCGTGCGTATGACCTCTTCGAGGTCTTGGCTATATTTGCACATGACTACATTCTTGGCATATCCTCGGCGTAAATCACACCCCTGCCGCGACAACACAATGGAATCACGGCATCGGCTACAGGGATGGAACTCCTGACGGGGTTCTGTGCGGAGGCTGCGGTGCCACCGTAATAATAAATTCAAAATTCAGAACTCAAAATGAAATAGTGAGAAAGGTTTATAAAGAAGCCGTAACATTAAAGCTTTACAGAAGGTGTGCAATTTTATATCGTTATTTAGTAATAGGACTCTCTTTCCGGCCTCTTTATACCAAAAACAGCATCCATGCACCGAGTGACAGCATCATAAACATCATCGGCTTCCGTATCACCATAACCCTCACCAGATACTGTACAGATCATTTCATGTGTCTTTGCGGAAGTAAATTGTATCGTTACTTCGATGGTATATCCTAAGTCAACCTCCCTGCGTCCAGTTTCACCATAACTAACAATAAAAGTTTTCTCTTTCATGGATTCTTCAACTTCTGCCACACGAATATAACCTTGCTTCATCAAGCTCCCTGTTATAACGTCACCAGGGTTAGTACTTTTGGCTTTTCCACCACCAAATACTCCAAACTGATTACCCACAACATATCCTGTACTACCAGTTTTATCTCCTGATGGATTAATATAAAAGTACTTGTATTTGTCCAAAGAGTCTTCACTGCTTTTCTTTATGGAAACAGGCTCCAGTGTTACACAACTCATCAAACATACACTTAATAACAGAATAAATGTGCCTACTCGACTCATGATTTTAATTTTTACCCTGCAAAAGTAAATAAATTTCCACAATTATACATAGACAAATGTGATTTATTATAGAGAACAGATTCATCGCATCTGGAAAAAATATAGTGGAAAATACAATTACGCTGTGCAATCTAAAATTTCTTATTTTTCCTCTGCTCCAACTCCCTCACCGTGCGGGCCACCACATATTCAAGCTGGTAGGTGGAGACGCCAAGGGGCTTGTTGATGTCCTTCAGCGACCATTCCACCACAGTCATGTCCGTCGATTTGCAGATGATTATTTCCCCGTTATCGTTTCTCCCAATGGATTCATGTTGTGTTCCTTATAGTTCCTCACCGCCACCTCCTTGCTTGCGTTTGCGTAGCAATACTCGCACAGATGCGGGCAGGTGTTGTATTCGCCGATGTCTTTGCTGAGAATGCAGCCGCAGAACTGTCGCTGGCCTTTGTCGCGGTTGTCTTTCTTCTTGATGGCGTATTGCGTTTCGCTCAGCCGGATGGCATTGGCCGGAACAGGCTCCGTGCCAAACAAGGAGTTCTCCACCGTCTTTATCTCCACACTGAGGAAGTCCATCAAAGTCTTATCGTGATGCGCAAAGCGAATCATCAGCTCGTCATCTACACAGCGGTTGTGCTGTATTCCGTATGGCGCAAGGTCAATCTTCTCGCCGCAGGTGGCCAACCGGTAATGCCATTTCCGGTTGAGTTCCGAAAGCCTTTGGGCGAACTCCTCCATCTGTGGCTCCGTCCATTCCTGGTAGTTTATGCGATTCTTTTCTAAATTGGACTTCACCTTCTTGTATGAGGCGATGTCGGCGTAGCTGAAAACGAGTTTCTCGGTGTAGCCCTGCAGTTGGTCGCCGATATTTTCCACTTTCCGGAGCACATCATCCAAACCGATTTGGTCGGTCAGAATCAGCGGGTCGAAGCGCCAAATGACGCGGCCTTTCCCCAGCTTGTCCATTAACCTCTTGAATGTGTCAATTCTCTCTTCTAATGATGGAACACCTTTCTCCAAACCCTCTTTCTCGTAATCGTTCAGCGTGTATTGAATATAACAGCCGATGTTTCTGTCTTTCAACTCATCGAGGTGCTCAAGCAGTGGCTCAGGGTTCTTCGACCAAAACACGATAAAGCGGCATTTCTCATACAAAACGAAGCTCTTTACACCGTTGAAAGGGTTGGTCCATGCAGAATAGCCCTCCTTCAAACGATGGAAGAACCAATCAGCATAGAACGCCGGAATATCAGTGCTTCTGCTTGCCGAAACAATAACAGGTGCTTGCGCTTCTACAAACTCACCATTATTGCGTTGTATCTGTATTTTCTGCCAGCTTGCCATGGAAAGGAAAATTTACGGCAAAGGTACACAATTTCTTTTTTTGTTCGTGTTTCCGTTTGCAAAAGGACAAAAATTGTGTGCAATCATTTTGCACAATTATGGGATGTTTCAAAATAAGAATTTATAGCATAAATCTCGGGATTCTTCCTGTGTGTTTTATGCTAGCTACAACACATATATTCCTCTGCTTCCATGCACCCCTATCGCGGCAGTTTCATGCTGTTCTTCGGCGCAAATCACCCCCGTGCCGCGAGGAGAGAGTTAGGGATGTCTTCAACCCCACATTGCGCTATCGCTTATGCGGGGTTAATTGCACTTCGTGCGTATGACCTCTTCGAGGTCTTGGCTATATTTGCACATGACAACATTCTTGGCATATCTTCGGCGTAAATCACACCCCTGCCGCGAAAACACAATGGCATCACGGCATCGGCTATAGGGATGGAACCCCTGACGGGGTTTAGGGGTCTGCATCAGACAATGATGCTGCGTGCGTAGGCCATGCCGACGGTTGGGGGGAGCGGGCTTGTGCGGCTGCACTTACCGTCGGCTTGATCTTTTGGTTACTTTTCGATCAAGCGAAAAGTAACAGAAAAAAGGTCAAATAAATTTTTTGGATACTCTTCTATCATGAGAATAAGTGTGAGAGAAAAAGTCATAAAAAAATATTTTTTTATCAAGAAAAAAGTATCAAAAGAAAAACTCAGCCATCCCCAAGAAAATCCTTGAAAACGGCTGAGTTTTATCCGTAGAATAACTATTCTGCGGGATTTTGACTATTCATCCTCGTTCAGCGCCTTGATGCCTGGCAAAGCCTTGCCTTCAAGATACTCCAACATGGCGCCGCCGCCGGTGCTGATGTAGGAGATGTAATCGCCTAAGTCGAATTTGGTGATGGCTGCGATGGAGTCGCCACCGCCGATGAGTGAGTACGCACCGGAAATGGTGGTGGTGGCCACCGTCAAAGCGATGGCATGGGTGCCATTGGAGAATTTCTTCATCTCGAACACGCCCAGAGGTCCGTTCCACAGGATGGTGCGTGAATTCTTGATGATGTCGGCGAACATGCGGATGGTTTTCGGACCGATGTCCATGCCTTCCCAACCGTCGGGAATGTGGTTCTGCGTGGTGGTGTATGTGTTGGCGTCTTCAGCGTACTTGTCGGCGCAGATGTTGTCAATAGGCAAGTACAGGTTGATACCTCTCAGGTGAGCTTTTTTGACAATTTCCTTGGCCACAGGAACCATGTCTTCCTCAAATAATGAATTGCCGATTTTAACACCGAGAGCGTTCAGGAAGGTGTAGGCCATGCCGCCGCCGATGATGAGGTTATCGACTTTGTCCAATAGGTTGTTGAGAATGTTCAACTTGCTGGAAACCTTAGAGCCACCGATGATAGCGGTGAAAGGAGTGACAGGGTTCTGCAGCACATGGTCGAGGTTGGCAGCCTCGTTATACAGCAGGTAGCCGGCGTAGCTCTTGCCAGGGAAGCATTTCACGATGGTGGCGGTGGAAGCATGCTCGCGGTGAGCGGTTCCGAATGCGTCGTTCACATAGCAGTCGCCTAATTTGGCGATGGCTTTGGCGAATTCCAGGTCGCCTTTTTCCTCTTCCGCATGGAAACGCAGGTTCTCCAGCAAACCGATGTCACCGGGTTTCAAAGCGGCGATTTTATTGGGAGTCTCTGGATCCAGTACATCGCCTAAGAAATGCACTTCCTTGCCCAAAATAGCCGAAGCAGTTTTCACAATGTGTTTCAGAGAATACTTGTCGTTTACTTCTCCTTTCGGACGTCCAAGGTGGGACATCAGAATGGCGATACCGCCTTCTCCGGTGATGTTGCTGATGGTTTCTTTGGTGCGCTCGATACGGGTGGTGTCGGTCACCTCAAATTGTTCGTTTAATGGCACGTTGTAATCCACACGGATCAACACTTTCTTGCCGTTGAAATTGGTCTGGTCAATGGATTTCATAATTTTATGTTTTAGGTGATTATTGTTGAATTTGCTAATTAACTAATTTACTCATTTGCTAATTACCAGGGCATCTGCTACAATCTCCGCCACAGATTTAATCTCCACATTGAGTTTGTAGTGGTGGTTGATCTGCATCAGCTGATCGACACAGTTGTGACAAGGAGTAATCACAACATTGGCACCGGTGGCTTTGATTTGCTTGGCTTTGATCTCGCCCACTTTGAGACGGCGCTCGTTGTATTCGCTCATGGCCAGCATGCCGCCACCGCCACCGCAGCAGAAATTGTCGTTGCCGTAGGGATCCATTTCAATGAGCTCGGGAACCGCCTGTTTCGTCACAAAACGCAAGCTGTTGAACAAACCTCCATTTCGTGTGATATTACAGGGGTCGTGGATGGTGTATTTCTTGGTGTTCAACGTCTTGTCCAACTTGATTTTGCCGCTTTTGATGTATTCTTCAATGAGTTCCACCAAAGTAATCATTTTGAAGCCCGGTTTGTTTTTCAGATAGTTGGGGGCTTCCCAGCGCAAGGCTCTGGAACCGTGGCCGCATTCGCCTAATACCAAGGTTTTGCAGCCTAATTTCTCCATCTCGTCAAACATGTTCTTGGCAATTTGGGTGGCTTCTTGGTCATTGCCCGAAAAATAGCCGTAATTGGTCACATCGTACATTTTCGATGACAGGGTCCAGTCGGCTTTGGCGGCATAGAAAATCTTG
>Ga0310786_10003856_pt1 | contig 21360 bp, 19 predicted proteins | sample AusTroGonzalo_MG_FD_203881 | JGI IMG/M metagenome (GOLD analysis project Ga0310786, IMG submission 203881) | Bovine rumen microbial communities from tropical cattle in Woodstock, Queensland, Australia - Gonzalo_03 (v2) (version 2) | ecosystem: Host-associated > Mammals > Digestive system >...
GGTCATGGGGGCCAGGAGTATCTTGGCGGCAAGGAGCCTGACGGGGCTGAGAGGCAGGACGAATACCTGTGTCTTTACGACACCTACATGAAGGACGATGAGATATGGGAGATCATAAGCAAATGCAAGGGAAGGGTGTTTCTGTACTTCGATGCATGCCATTCCGCCACTATGTACAGGAGTGTTGCGTCGGAACTGTCGGTGGCAAAGGAGGGAGTTGCAGTAGCCTTGGAGGCCAATAACCTCGTCAAGTCTTCAGGATTCAGCTTCTCTCCACAGGGCTTCGCCATGGCTGAGGCAATGTCGGCAGACGGAGACAAGCCAAGGAATTCCATAAGGATGCTGTGTTGGAGCGGATGTCAAGAGCTTGAGTATTCGTATGGCGGTTCTAACGGCGGCGTGATGACAAGGGCATTCAGCAGGAACTGGAAGAAAGGCATTACCTATGGAGAGCTCTGGCCTAGGATTGTAAGCGACGTGAAGAAGGAGCAGCCCACCCAGAACCCGTCACAGACCGTCATAGGCGGCGGATTCTCCGGAGTGGAGGTTTTTCGATGATAAAAAACAGGGTAATGCCGTCTGGCATCGGGTCCATGGTTGACAGGCGCAATCCAGAAAGGGAAGCGGAGGGGGCTAGGATAGCCTCCTCCGAATCCGTACCTTGCACAGTGACCGTGATGGGATTCGACAAGGGCGACGTATTGTTCAGGTCTGAGAACGCCAACGTAATACAGGTAAGGAACCGGGATGGTATCATATCCGCAATGCTCATAAGGCTAAAGGGTGATATCTGGGGTTTTTCCAAGAAGGGCGACGACGACTGGAACGAGGTGCTGTCTATATACGGTAACGAAGACAAGGCATAATGCAGATACCTGATACAGGGGACATCGTCACACCGATAGACGATCCATGCCAGTTCGACCCGGCGTGGAGATCCTCTGTAGCCCAGTATCTGTTCTGCTGCGGAGTGAGGACCTGCGACGACCTTGACAGCATCATAAGGTTTGGAGGCCCTACCGTAATCCTGGGTGAAAGAAATTCCAAGTCCAAGAAGACATCCAAGAAAAAGATAAAGCCGGCTTCTGTTGTGCGGACCATATATCCGTTTGGAGACAGCCAGGAATACAGATGCTTTGCCGCAGACCCGTGGATAAGGGGGATGATATTCATGCTTGACGCAAAGTCAAGGGGATATCCATCCACAAAGGACGATGCCCCCATAAGGCTGGCCACCAGATGGTATGAGGAGATGGACAACGAGGCGGCCATGAAGAAGAAGCTCGAGCCGATGCTTCTCACCGGCATAGACATGGACACGCTTACCCTTGACCTCGCCGGCAATCCTAGCGCACGCCCGGTGTTTGAAGCGTACGAGAGGCTGTTCTTCAACTGCAGGGACGAGAACTGGGACCTGAACAAGTCGTCGCAGCTCATAATGCGCATGGCCATGCCTTACGGTCCTCTCAAGACATATCTCCGCAAGTGGGAGATGCTTGACGAAGACGGATTCGTGATTGGGGACGGGCGCCCGCTTGCAAAGGACAGCGACGTATGGAAGGCCATAGCCGCAACCATGGGGTACGAAGCCCTGATGTATTCGTGGAAGAGCGAGAAGTATGCGCATGGAATGAAGCAAAACTCGCTTGAACACGTGATAGAGCTGTCTTGGAAGGTTGCCACGAGCCGCCTGTTCAACGCCCTGTTCACTGGAGAGATAGCGCATGAGGACGCCGCCAGGATCCTGTCTGCATACACGGCTCAGGCCAAGAAGATATCCGACGACAGGAACGGGGCATCCGGAAACGAGGATGGTGACACAACCAAGGCGCTCTTGGAGATTCTCAGGATCACGTCTCCGAAGATGGTTACTTTGTCTGATTCCGACCAGAAGGCCAAAAACGAGGAGATCGAGAGTCGCCTTGCCAGCCAGATGGCCATAAACAAGACCGCCATACAGGACAAAGGGGCGCAGGTTAACGCGGAAGTAATGAACTCTCAGATATCCAACGCGATCTTGACATGATTTTGCTATGGCCGAATTAACTGCAGCAGATCTTGTAAAGCTTGCCAAGAGCAGCGATTTCAAGGCTGATCTAGCCAAGATAAACCGTTGGGACATACTGCCTGCTCTATTCAGGGCCAAGGGAAAGCCGTACAGCCTAAAGGGACGCGAGCAGTTTAGCATCCTTTTCAGCAATGAACTCGTCCGAGAGACGATAGTAATGAGCGGAAGACAGCTCGGAAAGTCGATGTCCCTGTCCAGAAGCGAGGGATTGGACCTTGCCTCTGTAGATAACCTGCAGATGCTTTACGTTGCTCCGTTGCAGGAGCAGACAAGGCGGTACAGCGACTTGTACCTCAACGAGGCCATAAGGTCCTGTCCTCTCCTGCAGGTTTTACAGAACAAGTCAATGTCGAGGATCTTGCAGTCAGACGCCAAGATAATAAAGGCCACGGGGCATCAGAGCTTTGCAAACGGATCCGGCATACAGCTCACCTACGCCAAGGACTCAGGCGACCGAATCAGAGGCGTCATGGCGGACCGGATAGACTTCGACGAGATTCAGGACCAGTCCGGAGACGTCATACCCATCGTTCAGGAATCTCTTACGTCTTCGGAATGGGGTTGCTCGAGATATACCGGCACGGCCAAGGTCACGGAGAACCTGATCGAGCAGAAGTGGCAGAAAAGCTCGCAGTGCGAATGGGTGATGAAATGCCAGCACTGCGGTACGTGGGCCATACCGACTCTCGATGGAAACGTGCTCAACATGATAAAGGCAGACGGAATGCACTGCCTTCATTGTGGCAGAAGGCTGAACGTGTCCATGGGGCAGTGGATAGCGGGGTATCCTGACAGAATGGACACTTTCCGCGGATACCACATTCCTCAGGTGGTGTGCCCGTTCATAGTAGACAACAGGAACAACTGGGACAAGCTTCTCCACAAGCTAATGAACGGCGTCCTTGCCACGTTCATCCAGGAGAATCTGGGCATATCGTATTCCGTCGGCCAGAGGCTTCTCACTATGTCGGACATCAGGCGCCAGTGTCGCCTCCCGTCCACTAGGACGCTGCAGCAGGAGCTGAAGAGGAATCCGGACAGGTATAGCTTCATCGTGGCAGGCATAGACTGGGGCGGCGCGGAGCTTACGTCTTTCACGGTGATAACGGTCATAGGCATAAGGCCTAACGGAAGAATAGACGTTCTCTGGGCCAGGAGATACAGGGGGTTCGACCCAGACGAGCAGATGACCGACATAGCCCGCATCTGCAGGTTCTACAATGTAAGGGCGTGCGCAGCGGATGCCGGCATGGGCCTCGACAAGAACCAGATACTTGCAAAGAGGTTTGGCGTCCCAATCGTTCAGATGCAGTATACCAGGCAGCTAAAGCTATTCGGCAAGAACCAGTCTACCGGGCGCACTAACGTAGTTCAATGCTGGACAGTAGACAAGGTGTTGGCCCTTGACGTGCTCTTTATGGCCATAAAGAATGGCAGGATATTCTTCCCCAACGAGGAAATCTTCATCGAGACATATACCCCGGACCTGCTCAGTCCATATGAAAGCACTACTGAGGTAGGAGGTATCATGCATCGTCTTTATCTCAGGAACGAATCCCAGCCTGACGACTTCTGCCACGCCCTGTGCTTTGCCAGCATGTGTGCAATGAAGTTGATGGGAATGGCCGTAGACGACATGATTCCTCCTGATGCTTTCGGAGGTGGCAAAGTGGACGATGCTGACCCTGTTGATGACCGGTTGAATCCAAAGGAGGCATGATATGCTTTATCATAGGACTTTACCCAAGAACGTTGAATCCATAATGCGCCATGGGCTTGTGCCGTCGGGTGCGTTTGTCAGCCTAAGCGAGAAGGCGGACAGCTGGTACAACGACCTTCCTCTTTTCGAGGTGGACATAGATTCTTTCATGAAAGACTTCCCCGGTGTTCGCGTCACTACATGGAAACCGAAGCTGGATGAAGTCTGCGTATGGGCGAACATACCTACAAAGTACCTAAGATACATCGGATATACCCAGCATATCGTGCCTTGTATGCCTTGTTCAAATTCAGTTCAAGACGCTCGGTGACTACTTGTGGTTTTTTAGGTAAAATAGTGATACCCCAGTATGGTTTTACAGGAGTTTCACATGAGAGCGTTGATAGACTTCATATCCGGATTGATTAAAAGCATAAAGATATGGTTCCTGCATATCTTCGGCAGGATCAAGGTGTTCAGATGGCCGATGTTCGTGATATACGACCCCAGAGGGTACGATATAAAGGCCTCAGAGATACGAAAGGCGATGGATCTTGCCAGAAAAGGCGATGTATTCGTCAGGCGTTACAGGAACTATCTCGATGGATATTTCATTCCCGGGAGGTTTTCTCACTCCGGGCTTTATGTAGGAGATGGCATAATCATACATGCCATGAGCGAAGGCGTACAGAAGATAGACGTCATAGACTTCCTGAGATGTGACGGATTTGCCATACTGAGGCCGATTACGAGGGGAGAAGGCGACAGGGAGGCGATCGTCGAGTCTGCGGCGGCGCTTGCCCACAAGTTCCTGGGCAGCGGGTATGACTTCGACTTCGATGCCGACACTTCTGACAAGCTGTACTGCCACGAGCTTGTCAGGAAGTGCTATCCCAGCTTGGACATACCCAGACTGGTCCCGACCCTTTGGAATGGCATGATAAAGTCAAGCAAGAAGGCGTATCTGGCTCAGTCGTTCTTTGAGAGCGACGACTTCGACTTGGTATACGACAGCGATTTCTCGGTAACTAGGTAACAACAGGAGGAAGTGTTATGAATGAAGACCAGATAAAGTCGCTATCCATGCAGCGAGACGAGATAAGGGATTGTCTCGCTGATCTGTATGCTCGCTTGGTGCATGGCATACATAACGGCATGCTGCCTGAGCGTTGTCCAAGGCGGCAAAACAAGGACCCCAACGAGAAGTGCGAGAACGGCAAGACCAGGCGGGATGTCCAATGGTGCATGGGGTCGTGTTGCAAAGGATGCCACCCTGTAGGTCAATGCCATCTATCGATTGAGGAATACGATCTATTCGAGTCCATGTGGAAGGCCAGGGAGATGGTAGGACTGAAGGATGCGGAGATGCCCAAGATAGCTCCTGGGGATTTCGCTGAATTCAATCCAGAAGCGCCTGCGGTAAAGGTAACGCCAAGATGGGTGGCCAGGAACTTCTATAGGTTTGCAGTGGGATACTGGGCGTTCTCGGACCATTCCGACAAGGATTCTGAGACGGCGTGGAAAAATGCGTTCGACAGCATCCTCTGCATATCCTTCGGTGATTCTGGAAAGGCGCTTCACCGACTCCTTGAAATGGGTGACAAATCAAGTCCGGCTGATGAGAAGACGTTGAAGGAAAATCCTGAATTCGCGGAGATATTTAAGCGATACAGTGATTTCAGGACGAAAGGCGTAAAGAAATTCTCCAATCTTGACGACAAGTCTAAGGTGCACTACCTTGTCAGCTATGCCATGGCGCTTAGATTTGAATACAAGTTCGGCCATTCTTACCCTGGCGGCGACGTTGATATCTACGACGGCGTGTTCGCAGGCCTCATAGACATGTGCCTCGACATAGCCGGTCTTGTTCCTGTGGATGCCCCCAAGAGCTATGATTTCGAGGACAAGGAAGAGTACAAGAGGAAAAAGTTTGAGTTCAACTATGACCACAAGCAGAAACTGTATTCTTTCATGAATGAAGTTGACCCGTTAACGACTGTAATTGCATAATTATGAAAACTATAGACGAAATTAAAATTATGAAAACTATAGACGAAATTAATGAGATGGTGAAGTCTGCACAACTCAAAGGAGTGCGCAGTGATATACATTCGCTTTACGGGACGCCTCGGCCTGCACGAAGGAAGCCTGACAAGACAGAAAACCGTAGTAAGGTGGTTGCATCACAACCCACTCCGTCTACAAACAAAGTGCAATCCGACAGAATTAGACTTCCTAAATATCTTAGTTCATTAAATGCTGATCCGAGGTACGGGATGTTTGCGAATCCTGTAAATCCCAGCACCAACAAGCACAACCACGGCACTATCAGAAAAACTGACACTACTGGGGCTGGCGGCTACAAAATTCCACAAGGTCAGGTACAGGTTGGATATGGAATAAGCCAAGCTGCGCCTAAATGGGATGGCAAGGATTTCATGGGTGATGTCACTGCTCATGCCAGGAACACCAGATGGAATAACGACCAAGACAGGATCATGGCCCAACGCAGGATCAACATGAGGAAACTCATGAGAGGACAAGACGTGGTGTTTGGAAATCAGGACGTGGTAGATAGGTACAACAAGTCTATTTCCAAGTGGAGGCGGGGTATTTGGGGTGAGAGAAGGAATCTCAACAACGCCATTAACAGTCGTTGGGGGATGTACGTATAATCAAGGAGGTATGAAATGTTCTGGTTGTATTTTTCATTGTATATGGCCGCGGCGGTGGCCTTCTACATCAAGGAAAACAAGATAAACGAAGACCTCAAGCAGAGCAAGCATTTTGCTAGACATCCTGACATGCATCCAGTTGGTACTAAATTAACCCTCGTATTAACCTCTCTCCTTTGGCCTCTCCAGATACTGGGGTTTGTCATTGGCTGTTTTGTAAAATAATATGCAAGAAAGGAGCGCAAAATGACTTGGTTTGCAGTTTTCATCATATTCCTGTTTGCGATAATCGCGGTATTGGTATGTTCATTGGCCGCATTCTCGTTTGGTTGGAGTCTGGCAAAGGTCGAGAAGAGCCTGGACATTGATATCAAGAAATGGGATGAATTTGACGATCTAGTCAAGAAGCAGGCCAGCAAGGAGTGCGACCGACTCCTTGAGCAGGAGATAGGAAAGACCCTTGCCGGCGTTAATGACGGCAAGAGGTACAATTGGAAGATACACTTCGACAACGACGGGAAAGACAAATGCAGCGTTACTAGATTCGGTGTTGATGCCAACCTGTCCGACATCGTTAATGTCATAAACCGTAGAGCTATACAGTGGGGATGTGACATCACCCTCATCGAGGTTAAACGCTTAGACGTAGTCTAGTGAAGTCTATCTTGAGGGCGGAACAGATTGTCTAGTAACCAGAGATCGGTATAGATAGTTGTGTGGTTGCGTATCATGCCGTGATTGTGGTATAATCATAATATATCGGCATGAAGATAGAAGATACACATTTTGCTGCCCTTGAGAAGCTGGCGTTCTACGGCCAGTCTTACTATTCTCCTACTGTGGGCTTCGACTACCCTCGGCATTCAACATCCGATGTGTTGAATGCGATAGGGTTGGCGCAGGCACGTGGAATTGGAACTGCCGGCGAGCGCAGGGACGCATTCGGAAGAATAATAGATTCCGGACTGGTTAGCACTTCACCTGCAGGAAATGCCCTTAGGATGCTTGGTGGCGGCGTACTGGGACGTGCTATAACCAGCGCATTTACCAATAACAGCTTCCTCAAAGGACTTGGAACAGGAATAGGGGCTGTATCCGCAATACGCAAATACTAGTGCATGGAGGTATGATGAATTCATCTTGCAATATGGATCATGTTTCATCTGTATTCTTCAAGAAGGGCTTCGATAGCCTATTGGAAGAAAAGCGGGCGAGTATGGCCGAGGAGGTCGGAGATGCAGTAGGTTCCGTAGCGTCTGGTGGTGCGGGGCTGCTCAAGGATCTTGCCATATATGGTACCTTAACGGGAGTCATTGGCGGCACCGCATACAACATAGTCAAAGACAACCTTACCAAGCAGGATCCCAAAGACCGGTTCAATGATAAGGTTGAACGTATCATAAAGAACCGCAAGCGTGAACGCGAAGACGCCAAGTGGATGGACAGGGTTCGCGGTATGAGGGCGGAATTGATCAGGGATTACAAGAAAATGTCTCCAGAAGAGTATTCCGCCAAATACAATGCGCTCGTCAATGCGCTAGATGAGAGGAAAGCGTAATGTCTGCATTCGATACAGCCGCGCTTCCCGGCAGAATGCCTACAGCGGGATCTGGGGCAGATCAGGTATCTCCGGAACATCTTTTCAGGAGCAGACATGAAAAGAGCTTATATGAAGAGCTCCTAAAAGGCGTTCCAGGATCCAGTTTTGATTTCAGGGTAAAGAAGGTCAAAGTGGAGATATTTGACCTATCAGATGCAGACCAGCGCAAGAAGTACGAGAAACTGTATTCAGAACTCCTCGTTAAGTCATCCAAGAATGAGGTTGTGGTGGAAACCAGGAAGGATCTTGTGCATAGGCCTGATGGTACGTCGTATTGGATGAAATACGTAGAATATGTCGAATTCGGAAATTCTTCCAAGAAAAAATAGGAGTTGGAAATGAGTGATACATCTGGAACCGAGAAGTACGCGCAACCCATGTCTCCAAGCGAAAAGAGAGATTTGTTAAACAAGTATCTCGGTTATGGAGCGGGGGCTGCTTTGCTTACCGCAGGTATTGGTCTTGTTATGAGCAGGGTAAAGGCCAACCGTGAACGTGTGTCATATCGTCCAGAGAATTCAAGGAATGCCATAACGGTCAACATCCTCAAGGACAATTTCATGAAGGACGTCCCCACTCCCGATCAACAGGCCAAGCAGGTTGCGGGGAGGATTGGTGATGCCTCGGGCATGAAAGCACAGCAAGAGGGTATGTCTGATGCAGACATAGCCAAGATAAAGAAGGATATAGTCAGGCGAAATGAGAGGAAGATGAACTTCTTCGGGACAAAGTATGCTGACAACGAGGTTGTGACAAATCAGGAAAAGGTTGCAGAACTTGGATTCATACGTTCGTTGAAGGAAACAGGAAAAGGCATGGTGGATTCTGGCACTGTAAAGCCAATGGCCATGGCGGCCGGCGCTGTAAGTGCGATATATCTGTCTTCGATGATCGTTGACAAGATAAACGAGATGCGGGCTGCTGCTTCCAAAAGAAGGGTTGACGCTGCCAGAAAAGAGTATGTAAGGCTTGTACAGGGTAATGACGACAATGCCGGAGAGAAGGAGGCTTCTGCACAGCCCCAGGGTTCAGGTGGGATCTTGAATACAGCCTCCACGATAGCCGGAGCCTCGTTTGTGATGCCTGCGGTTCTTTCTGCAATAATAGTCAACAAGATCTGGGAGAATAGAAGGGAGAGCGATAAAAAACGCAAAGACAGCACTAATTCGTTTCCTGAAGACCCAGTGATACTGTACAAGACATCGGATGACCATGAGATAAAGATGCATCCTGAGGCTGCGCTGTCGTTAATTCTGCTCAAGCAGGCTATGCATGAGTCTGACGATGGGATAGTAAAGGTTTCCTTAGATATCTCTGGCTCTATTGGCAAGGCAAAGGATAATTTCCTTGAATGGGCAAAAAGCAATGCGAGATACGTCACTGACCCTTACGGAGCTGCGGCGGACGACGTAATATCCCAAATGAAGGATCCGAGTAACGAAGATCTGATGAAGGGTATGGCTGATGCCTACATGTCTCATGGTGACACTAACAAGTTCATTGACGAGTTAGGGCTTAAGCTCAAAATACCTTCCAAGGTAATAGCAGGCTGGAATCGTCAAGAGGTGAAACGCAGGGTGCTTAATCACCCCAAGATATCTGATACCCTGGCGGATGTGGTAAATAGAGACAGCTGGAGTGGTTGGAGAAAAGATCAGACCAAGAACTACCTTGTAAATACGACGCATCTGTTCACTGAGGGAAGCCCGCTCTATAAGATAGTAATGTGGATACTTAACAACGTGGGGGTTGGTAAGCTGTTCGCCAGGAACATCATACAGAACAAGTTGAATTCCATGAAACAGATTGCATAATTGGGGATGTCCATGACGCTGCTAGACACCATCAATGCAATATTTTCCAAGAATGCGTCGTCTCCTGCGCAGCGTGCAGTCAATGCCGGCGCCCCTGACGCAGCCGAGAACCCCACGGAAGGACAGAAGCGGGTTGGAAACTACCAGAAGGTACACCTCAACCTTGACGGCTTCCGCATATCGATAGAGAATCCCAAGGGGTCTTACCGCTCTGGTACGGCCCCTGACGGCACTAAGTGGCGCAACATGCTTGCCTGCGACTATGGTGACATAAGGGGAACCGAGGGAGTTGACGGAGACCCTGTGGACATCTACCTTTCAGACCATCCTGAGAAGGGCGCGGTGTTCGTAATCGACCAGATAGACCCAAACACGGGAAAGTTCGACGAGCACAAGGTCATGTACGGGTTCAACAGCATCGAGGAAGCCACCAATACTTACCTTGCATGCTACCAGAAGGGATGGAAGGGCCTCGGGTGGATTACGCCGGTAACTAAGGCTGAATTCAGGAAGTGGATCGATTCTTCTGACCGCAAGACCAAGCCGTTCCACGAGTACAAGTCCGTGGAGCCGATACTGGCGCCGTTGCCAAACGACAGCCTTGAATTCCTCAAGAAAGAGAATTTGTTCGTTGAGAAGGCAGCGGAGCTTGGAGATGCGGAAATCAGGAGAAGAATAAGGAACATGATGCGCCGGCGCAGGCCCGAACTGACACATGCAACCGATGCTGAACTCGATAGTGCTGCAGACGAAGAATTCAAGAAACTGAGAAATGAGGCAGAGGCTTCTCCCGAAGAGGATGAGGAGCATCCGATTCCGGAAGGGATGAAGAAGAAGTTCCCCATTGGGAAGTGGGTTTCCTTTCCTCACGCTCGTACCAGCGGAAAGGTCAGGAAGATAGTTGGATACTTCTATGGTGGAGTTAGGGACAACGGAAAGGACTATTATTGCTGCTGGCTCGAGTCTCCAGACCGCGTCGGAAAGCGCAATCACATAGAAGGCACTGCCATGTACGGGGGCTATGGAGACGATCCAAGACCGGTATTCGACAGCCGAGAGGATGCACAGAAGTATCTTGACGAAAAGGAGATCGCCTCTGGATATAGGGCAAAGCAGGATGCGTTCAAAAAGCAGATGTCAAGTGAAAAGACTGCTCAGGCCAATGATGACCCTATGGAAGGAGTCCCTGCCGGCGTAAAGCTTCGCTCGTTCATCGATGCGCCGGCCACGCGCCAGGCCATAATGGACAATGTTCTTGAGGCAGTTCAGAAGCGATTCCCCATCGAGGACGACGATGTCCGCCTTGAGCTCAAGGACGTGAAGTACGAGGGGCCTCAGTCCTACACGCTTGAGCAGCAGAAGAATGCGCTGCTTAACAACCGCCGCCTTGGATGCTCCATGGTAGGCACTTGGCGTCTTACCGACAAGAAGACGGGACAGGTTCTGGATGAGCGGCGCGATGGCGTAATCAGGGTTCCTTACTATACGGACCGCGGCACGATCATCAACAACGGCAACGAATATACTGTAATCTCGCAGGCTCGTCTGTCTCCTGGCGTATACGTCCGCCGCAAGCAGAACGGAGAGCTTGAGTCCCAGTTCAACGTAGCCAACGGGCTTGGATTCCGCATTGGACTCAACAAGGAGACTGGCGCCATCAACATGAGCATAGGGCAAGGCCATGTCCCGCTCTATCCCATTCTCCATGCCCTTGGCGTATCCGACGACGAGATTCGCAAGTCGTGGGGAGATGCCGTAGCCAATGTCAACATCGGCAAGTACGACCCTCGTGCCCTAGACAAGGTATATGCCAGGTACGCAGGACGCAAGGCAGACATGAGCCTCACTCCGCAGGATAAGGCTCTGTTCGTCACTGAAGCCCTTGCCGGCAGCAAGCTCGATCCAGATGTCGTAGTCCGCACACTAGGCCTCGAGAACGTTGACGGAGTAAACGGCGCAGTCATGCTACGTGCCGCCCAGAAGCTCCTCAACATCAACCGCGGCGCAGAAGACCCTGACCAGCGCGACAACCCGCGCTTCTCCAGGTTCTATGGCGTTGAGGACATGATGAGGGAGCGCATCGACAAGGACGCAGGCCGCCTCACCAAGTCCCTCCTGTTCCGTGCCAAGCGTGACAAGTCCCTTGCCCGCATAGCCCGCAACGCCCTTGCTCCTTATCTGGACACGTTCCTGTCGGGTTCTGGGCTTGCAATGCCTGGCGAAGAGGCCAATCCGCTCTCGATTCTCACCCAGCAGTCACGCATCACCCGTCTTGGCGAGGGAGGCATATCCTCCCCGGATCTGGTTACTCCAGAAGCCCGCAATGTACAGGGAGACTATCTGGGCTACGTAGACTTCATCAGCGGCCCAGAATCGTTCGGCATAGGCATAGACGTCCGCGCCGCCCTCGGAACCATGAAGGGTAGCGACAACCGCCTCTACAACAAGATGCTTGACCTCAGAACCGGTAGGACGCGCTACGTGGCCCTAGACGACGCTGCATCTCATACAGTTGCGTTCCCGGGACAAGATCCTAAGTCACCAAACCTGTACGCAATGCGCAAGGGCGTGCCCACTATGGTGCCGCGTGAAGAAGTGGACTTCATGGTGCCAGGATTCGGGAATACGGTGTCTGCCGGAATAAACATGACGCCTATGCCTACTGCTGTTCAGGCGGGACGCCAGTTCTATATGTCAAAGTTCTGGGAACAATACCTCCCTCAGAAGGAAGGAGAGGTTCCGCTAGTTGACAGTCTGATGGACGATGGCAAGACTACTTTCAGCGAGTTCTATGGCCGTAAGGTGGGGTGTTTGACCGCCCCGTTTGCCGGTACTGTGATAAAGGCAAACGACAAGGAGATAGTCATACGCGGCAAGGATGGCCAGACGCATACATCTAGTCTTGTACAAGGGCTTCCTTTCAACCGTCTTTCCGGGATAACGTACTTTTCCAGGGTTAAGAAGGGCGATGAAGTTCCCGAGGGTGGGATACTTGCCAATTCCAACTTCACAGACGCCAAGACTGGTGCCATGAATATGGGACGTAACCTAAAGGTTGCGGTGCTGCCGGCTCCGGAAGGCGTATCTTCATACGAAGACGCCATTGTAATATCAGAGTCTGCCGCAAAGAAACTCGCTACGTCTCGCCTTTACAACTTCGAGCAGGATACCAAGGATGGAATAAGCATCGCCAGAAACAAGTATCTTGCTGCCTTCCCCAAGGCGTATACCAAGGATCAGTTCGACACTATCGACGACAATGGCGTGGTGAAGGTGGGGACTGTACTCCACCGAGACGATCCCATGATTTTAGCTATTGGACCAAAGATGCTGTCTGCGGAGGATGCACAGCTGGGCAGGCTTTCTAGCGTCCTCAGGAATGCGCTTACCGACAAGTCCACCAAGTGGGAGCACGACTGGCCTGGTGTAGTGACAGACGTCGTTGCAGGCCCTCATGGGGCCAAGGTTCTTGTGAAGAGCGAGCCTCCGGTCAAGGTAGGGGATAAATTGGCTCCCGAAGAGGGGCTTAAAGGCGTTGTAGGCGGTGTCTTGGAGGACAGCAAGATGCCTCGTGATGCAGTCACCAACGAGCCTTATGACATGCTGATGAATCCCATGGGGTTCTTGTCTCGTGTCGCTCCTGGTCAGATAATGCTTATGAAGCTCGCCAAGGTGGCCAAGAAGACAGGGAAGCAGATAAGGATACCTCAGATGCCGCCTCCTGAGGGATGGGAAGCGTATACCGAGCGTCTCATGGCCGAAAACGGCATCAGCGACACCGCAGACGTGTTTGACCCTCAGACTGGACGTATCATCAAGAATGTAGGTGATGGATACTCTTACGTTAAGGCATTCCACCACTTGGCCGAGAAGAAATTCTCCGCTCGTGGCGTTGACGGTGCCTATACGATGGACGAACAGCCGGCCAAGGGAGGCGAAACAGGGGCCAAGAGGATATCTGGGTTTGACAATTTGGCGCTTCTGTCGCATGGAGCCACCGAGGTAATCAAGGACTCTATGATTACCAGAGGCCAGATGAACGACGAATACTGGCGCCGCTATCGCCTTGGCCTGCCGGTTCAGGAACCTGGCGTTCCGTTCATCTACCAGAAGTTCATAAACACCCTTCGCGCCGGCGGAATCAATGTTGTGGAGAAGGGCGACGTCACCTCGATTATGCCTCAGACCGATGCAGATATCGACGATCTCGCCCAGGGACGTGTCATCGAGTCGTCGCAAATGGTTGACGCCGACATGACCCCCGTCAAGGGAGGGATTTTCGACCTTGGGTTGACAGGGGGAATGGGAGGCAACCGCTGGAGCATGATCACCCTTCCTGAAGCGGTTCCCAATCCAATGATGGAGGAGCCCGTACGTCGTGTTCTCGGACTTACATCCAAGAGAATGGAGGCCATTCTGTCTGGCAGGGAGGAACTGAACGGAAAGACCGGCGGCGATGCCATAAAGGATGCGCTCTCCAAGATAAACATCGACCATGCCATGTCCCGTGCGCGTGCGGAGATTGACACTCGCAGGGGGGCTCAGAGGGACAATGCCATAAAGGTATTAGGGTATCTCAAGGCGGCCAAGGAAATGGGCATAAAGCCAGAAAGCTGGATGATTACAAGAGTTCCTGTCCTTCCCCCGATGTTCCGTCCAGTGGCAAAGATGGGCGATGTAGCGCTGGTTCCAGACACGAACGAGCTCTATAAGGAGCTTATCGAGATGAAGCGCAACTTCGAGGATCTCTCCAAGGAGTTGCCGGCTTCTGCCCTTGCAGACGAGCGCCTTGCCATGTACGGGGCGGTCAAGGCTGCGTACGGCCTTGGGGATTCCATTACCGCGGAAGGCAGGGCCAAGAACCTCAAGGGCGCAATCAGGCAGGTCATAGGAACCATACCTAAGTTCGGGATGTACCAGTCCAAGGTTGTGTCCAAGACCCAGGACAACGTCGGCCGTTCCGTTACCGTCCCCGACAAGAACCTAGACATGGATCAGGTGGGCATACCTGAGGACATGGCCTGGGAGATGTACAAGCCGCATGTGGAGCGCAAGCTTGTGCAGCGCGGATATTCGCCTGTCACCGCCAGCAACATGATAGAGGAGCGCAATGCTACGGCAAGGCATCTTCTTGACGATGTGATGAAGGAGCGTCCGATACTCATGGATCGCGCTCCGACATGGCACAAGTTCAACATCATGGCGTTCAAGCCTCATATCGTTCACGGGAGGTCAATACATGTGTCGCCACTAATCGACAGTGGCTTCAACATGGACCACGACGGAGACACGGTAAACATCCATGTGCCAGCAAGCGACAAGGCGGCAAAGCAGGCCATGGAGAAGATGCTGCCTTCAAAGAACCTGTTCAGCCTTACCGACCTCAAGTCTGTGAGATACAAGCCAGAGAAGGAGCAGATCTCTGGCCTGTGGGCTCTGACACGAGGGAAGACGAGGAAGCCTACGAGGGTGTTTGCTTCCAAAGCAGAGGCTATTAAGGCCTATCGCAACGGTGAAATTGGACCTAATGACCCGATAGATATAAGGGGGCCTTATGCGTGAATGGAGAGATAAGGTAGTGTAGCGATTCATTGCACAGAAGAATTTATTTTAGGTATAATATACTATCATACGAGGAATAATCGTGTCTAGAGAATCATATATTTCTGGTTTTGTTAAAACCGCACACTCCCACGGTGTGGATCCTGGCATGCTTGTCAAGATTGCGCAATTGCTGTTTGCTGACAAGTATTTCAAATATGATCCGGAGAAGATAAACGATATATTCTTGTCGTTGGACCCTGAGCTAGAGCAGAAACTGCTGGACACTGCTGATAGAACCAGCGTAACTAGTATAAAACCCTCAGGATCTTCTGGTACTTGGCGCGACTATTCCCCTAAGCCAGTATCCACTGCTACGGCTCCTAAGAAGGTGAAAATGCCGCAAAGGGTTTCTGGTCTCGACAGGATACCTCTTGCCGTGAAGAGATTGATGCCGGTCATAAAGAAAAGTCTTCCAAGATTGGTGAAAACCGTGAGATAGCGTGTATTGTATGGGTGTACTAAAAGAGATATCGCAAGCAGTGAACATGCTTGAGAAGAAATCTTCGGGATTTGGAGATTTCTTTGATCCAGCTCTTGTACCCCATGATGATTCCGTAATAAAAGCCAAAGATGCTGCACAGGCTCATATCGCCAGAGGTGCCCTTAAAGGACTCAAAGAGGTGGTTCCCCAGTCATTGGACTTGGCGGTTGGCTTACCTCTTTCTTTTGGTTCGGGAATAGGAAACGCAATCTACGGTGACGGCAGTTTCTATGATGGTTTCAAGCAGACCGGAAAAGCTTGGGAAGACTACGTGACCAACCCTATTAGAAACTTGGAGATGAGGGCTGGTGGTAACTATATTGCAGACAAAACCAGAAAAATAGTAGACGACATGGATAGAGCTGCGTATGGCGATAAACCGAACACCATGGGGAAGAATCTAGAAGGAATATCTTCCGGCGTCACGACACTCGCGGCTACATGGCCGCTTTTTACAAAGAACACTGGTGCAGTTAATAAGGTGATAAACTCTGTTAGCAGAGTTGGGTCAAAGATTCCAGTGGCCGGAAAAGCGTTAGGCAAAGCCATTAAACCGTATTTATGGTCTGCATATACATATTATGGCATGAATGGTCCAGATATCAAGGAAGGCCTGAAAGATAAGTTTTCTGACAATGTGGACCCCAATGACGTACACAATGCTGTTGACACCCTGACTTCAATGCCGAAGGTAAGGCCTGGAGATCCTGACTATGATGAGATGGTCGACTATTATAGAAGGTTGCAGGCTTTTGACCGTTTTATGACGACGGATGACAAGGAAAAATTTGAGGAATCTGCATTCAGAAATGGATATAACATTCCTATGATTGTGAGATAGTGTTAACTATGAAAGGGTATTGCAGGATATGATCAAGGAAAAGCTCATGAAAGCGCTTGAGGTTGCCGCGGCTGATTACAACAGCGGCATGAGCGCAAATGCCGCTGTAGTTAAGGCTGCGAGTGCCGCAGATTTCAACGAGCACCAGACAGAGCGCCTGGTGGAGATGTTCAACACGCTTGCCGCCATAAACAAGGAGAAGGACGCCAACGATCCAACCGGTTCTTGCGAACTTGCCAGCAAGGATGAAGTCCTTAAGGAGCTCATTGACGCTGGGTCTAGCATGAGCAAGGCTGCTTCCGCACCTATTGCAGATGTAGTAGACTATTCCTTCTACATGGGAGAACCTTCAAAGACCAACCTATCTATCGAGGCAAGGCATTCAGGGGTTTCGTCAATGATGAAAGCCGCGTCATCGGAGGAGATGGTAGATGACGAGATCAACGTGTCTCAGCGAAGCCTGTATAAGATAATCAGCGACAAGATAGAGCTGGTAAAGTCCGCAGCCGATGCAGCTGACGAAGCTGCCAGGGCGATCCGACTCTTCATGCAGGATTCGGCCGTGAAGATTGCAAAGGCCATAGAGGATCCGTTTGCATCCCCTGACATGGCTGATATGTTCAAGGCTGCATGTCAGAGCGAAAAAGTAGTGGAGATGGTTGGAGAGTACAGCACTAAGGTTGCAGAGTCAGATGGCGGACGTTTCGCATCCATGGCTGTGTTCGACTCGTCTCAGGTTGACGATCTGTTGAAGATTGCATGTCAGATGGATGAACTATCCTCACAACTTCCTGGGTACGAAAAGAAAAGAGACTTCTACATCGCCAAGGCTGCTGATGCGGAGAAGGCGATGAAGGAGATACTTGGATTGTCTGGATCAGTTAAGAAAGCATCTGTAGCGGATTTTTTCAACCCGGAATCTGTAGTGAAGAAGGCTGGTGACGGCGCACAGGCTTATGAAGGTTCTGGGAACAGCGATGCGTCGATTTCTGTTAAGATAGCAGAGATAATCAGAAAGTCCGGCATAGAATCATCCGAAGTTATGAAGCTTGCCGACGACTTGGAAAAGGACGCTGCCAGGATAAATACGATGGCATTGTTGCCTTCCGTATCGGTGGGTGACGCCATTGGAGCCATAAAGGGGAAAGAAAGTCTTTCCGACGAGGAAATACGTCTTCAGAACAAGATAAGGGGATTGATACTTGAGGATATAATACCCAACGACCCCATTTTGAGGGATGCAGACCCTAATGTTGTATCCGAGATATATAAGTCTGTGGTGAGGTCATCGCCAAGAATATCCATGGACCCCGCATTGTTAAAATCAGTGCTGAGGGCATCGGTGAACTCGGTGGCACTGTCACCTGCCGATGCCAAGATTCTTACTGATGTTGAAAAGGGGATAGCCCTGTCAAACGTGGAGCGTCTCTCCAACCTTGATAGTTCGATAAAGGATTCCAATAGGGCATAGGAGGTTGCATGAAAATAAGAGTGTTCCAGGGTATGGATAATTCGGTGTTCCGCGTCACCATATGCACGGGAGACTGGAGCGAGGGAGATGTAAATCTCATCCAAGAATATGGAGAGCCGGAGATAAACATAGGTGGAGAAATACCCTATGAATTCGACGGTGAAGAAAAGACAAAGATCTTCGGTGATATGTTCATAAGGGTAATGCACGGGTTCCCGCATAGCATGGGATTCGATTCCAGAGACTACATGATTGCTGGCGACACCGATGCCAATAGTTCCATAATGGAGGCGGTTGCGGTGGGTAAGGCGTGGAAAGACGCCGTACTGTCAAGGCTGGAAGCGGCTATACGTGAGCTGAGATCTCACGTATCTCCATTGCCAACTGAAGAAGTGACTGAAATATAAAGGAGGAAATATGCCAGAAAAAGGATTGACCATAACAGACAAGCCGTGGAATGGTGCACTGCCGTCGGAAAACGAGGGACTTGCCATAACCGACAAAAAGTGGGAGGGTGCTGTGCCTGTTGGAGGGAGTAGCGTTCCTATTACCGATAGAGCGCGTAATGTGTATAATAGAATTATCTCAAAGAGAAGGAAGTCGCAGGATGCAAATGGGGGAGGTGGGATTGACATAGATTGGCTTAAGCTTGCATTGGCAAGTGGGGGCGGTCTTATCGCTCATTCATTGGTATCTTCCATGTTGGATGGTAAAACGGATGAAGAGAAACGCAAGGAGTCCATATGGATGAGGCTCTTGTCTGCAATTCTCCCAATAGGAGCTGCAGGTCTTGGTGCATGGGGTGGATATGAGCTTGGCAAACGCATGAAGACTGCACAAGACAATTCTGGGGGTACAGCGGGCGGCAGACCTGGTCCGTGGAATAATCCAATAACCATAAGACTAGACGGTGAGGAATATCCGTATCCTAAAGAATATACAAAAGATCTTCAACGTGCATATGAGGGGTATGTTCCTGGATATCTGCCTGGATCCGCTGTAGATTACATTATGGAGAATGGGAGCGACATCCAGAAGGAACTGGCGCAAAAGGCTTTTTGGGCCAGGATGGCTGCATACGGGTCTGGAACAGGAGCTGCCGCTACGGGACTAATGGCAGGTTATCATCCAATAAAGGGGATGTTTGATTCTTATGCGCAAAAATTCGTAGATAAAACATTGGAAGCAGAACGGTTGGCTAAAGAACCGGTAGCAAACGCAGTAAATTCAGCAGCAACAGAGGCTAGAAATGCTGAAATAGCAGAGAAAGAGATTGCAAAAAACAATATAGATTACCTCCATAAGAGGATATTAAACAGCGATGCCAATAGGTTTAAGAGTAAATCACCTGTCGCAGTTTCTGAGGCTGATGCCATAGCTAGATCTGCTAATAGAGCTATAGCTAAGAATGAAGCTATCATCAAAAAGCCCCTTTCGCCTATGCCTGAGGCAACTCCTGTTCCACCTATAAAGGGTCCTAGTATTGTAGATCTGAAAAGGGCTAACAATATTGCTGAAAAATTGGCAAAGAATCCCACTATGCGCGGAAGATTGATTAGATCTGGTATCTGGGCTATTCCTGCGTTAGCGTTAACCAGTGGAACAATAGCATCAGGTATCGCAGCTAATTCTGCCGAAAACAATAGCAAACGCATGTCTAAAGCCTTGGAAAGCCTTCAGCAATCTATAAATGCCAAACGAGAGCAGGCAGGGGCGATTAAAAATCCTCAGCAGTAGATTCCTTACCCTGCTAAGCCATAACTAACAAATACGGAAAACCGATATGTCAATGATCAAGCTTACATATTCCTCTGACATAAGTCGCACTGTAGGTGTTGGCGGCGAGATTGTAAAATCATCCTCAGAGCTTGGAAAGCAGGCTGCCACCATATTCAACATGGAATACGAAGAGATGAAGCCTCCCAAGGGCATGACCGGCATACACCTCGTGGCCTTGGGAGATTCGGAAGCGTATCCCATGAATAGGAACGGAGATCTGTTCACCAAGGCGGCATGCGTGAAGTACGTCGATACATTCGTTAAGTACGGCCACGTCTTCGAGCACCATCGCAACAAGGATCCCAAGAAGGCGATAGGACAGATAAAAGCCGCTGCGTACAATCCGGACATGCACCGCATCGAATTGTATATATGGGCTGACAACGAGAAGGCGCAAGACCATCTTGAAAGGCTCGAGAAGACCGGAGAGGTAAGCTTCTCGATGGCCTGCAAGGTCCCATATGATAGATGTTCGGTATGTAATTCTATTCGCAAGAAGGCTGGCGACAAAGGAGAGTGCGAACACATCAAGTACAGTCTCGGCAAGATAGCCGAGGACGGGCAGCAGATTGGGACGTACAACGATGAGCCCACGTGGTTTGACATATCATTTGTTGGACGTCCTGCAGACCGCATAGCGTGGAACCTGAAGGTTGCCTCGGCAATGCCGGAGGACATAAAGATAAACAGCTCGGTAAAGCAGGCCGAGGTTGAGGGATATGTCCTTCCAGACAGCCTCGCAATAGAGTCTGATCATGCAAAGCGCAAGCTTGAAATAATGAAAAAGCTTGCGGCGTCGTATGAAAAGATGGATGCGTGGCTTTCCGGGTCCTCTAAGCCGGCCAACAAGCAAGAACGATACAATTTCGAGCTTAGGAAGCTTGCTGGCGCCACTGTAGAGGAATCGGTGCTGTCTAGGCTTAGGGAGCTGGATCCTGCGGATGCTTTCCGCGCACTGGGCAATGCTGGAATAGTAATGAGCGCCCCTCAGTTCTTCAAATATGCCTTCGGTCCCGAGTATGGCAAAGTGGAGCAGTACGTGCCTTTCGTGGCAAAGTCCGCCCAAAAGGCAGTATGTGAAGCTGTCAAGTCCGCTTCTTGCGCCGAATTCTGCAATCATTCGAGCTATGACGCCAGCAAACCAGACATATTCAGCAAGGTGATACCTGGAGACATTAGGTATGGACTTGCAAAATCTGCTGCCGCAAGGGGATTCGGGCTTGATGACGCAGTGACCAGCATAATGTCGGCTATTGCATCCGACAACGCCCCGTCATTCTCCATTGGCCAGGAAAAAGTGGCCTCAGACGACGTGATGGAGATAGCCG
>Ga0310786_10003857_pt1 | contig 21356 bp, 16 predicted proteins | sample AusTroGonzalo_MG_FD_203881 | JGI IMG/M metagenome (GOLD analysis project Ga0310786, IMG submission 203881) | Bovine rumen microbial communities from tropical cattle in Woodstock, Queensland, Australia - Gonzalo_03 (v2) (version 2) | ecosystem: Host-associated > Mammals > Digestive system >...
CAGTCAGTTGAACAGTCAACCAGGTCAGTCATACCGGGAAAAAGTTGTAAACCAAAACAGTAAAAGTGTCAACCCGGTCCGTAAAATCACCCAAAAAGTGTCAACCTTTTTCAGGGATGGTCAAATTTATCTTTCACAGCTTATTAAAAAGTGGGAAAAAGTCAGAAAAATTTGATTTTTCCATACTTTTTAGTTAAATTTTAGGTATGAAACGCAAAATTGAACAAACTTTACGCCAGTGGGCGGACGCGCCCAAGAGGATGCCACTCCTGCTACAAGGAGCCCGTCAGGTGGGCAAATCGTACCTTCTGGAATGGCTCGGAACCACCCGTTTTGAAAACAAAGTTCATGTGAACCTTGAAACGCAGATTTCCATTGCAGAAATGTTCAATGGCGACATAACCCCACAAAAAGTCATCCACACACTTGAAACCGTTTTTCAGACTCCAATCAAGCCACACAAGACGCTCATCATCCTTGACGAAATTCAGAGTTCAGAAAGAGCGCTGATGTCGCTCAAGATGTTCTGCGAAGAGGCGCCGGAATACGCAGTCGCGGCAGCTGGAAGCCTGCTCGGCGTTGCCATCAACCGTGAGAAATATTCATTCCCTGTCGGAAAAGTTCACGAACTGACGCTTTTCCCTCTAGATTTCGAGGAGTTTCTTTGGGCGTGTGGCGACGAGTCCCTAGCAAACACAATCCGCGAGCATTATACGACCTTTTCCCCAATGGAAGAACCAATTCACAACAAAGCCATCGAGCGGTACAAGCAATACCTTATTCTCGGCGGGATGCCTGCCGTCGTTCAGGAATTTATCGATTCCAAGAGCATCGTACAACCAACCGAAATACAGAACCGTATCCTGAACGAGTACTCTGCCGACATGGCAAAATACGCCTCTCCCGCGCAGGCAGTCAAGATCCGAGGGTGCTACAATTCTATTCCCGTCCAGCTGGCGAAAGAAAACCGAAAGTTCCAGTACAAACTGGTACAGCGGGGCGGTACGGCGACCATCTTCGGGGAATCACTAGACTGGCTTTCGTTCGCCGGGCTTATCGTCAAATGCAACCTTGTAGATAACGGATTTATGCCACTTGCCGTTTACGTGAATATGTCCGATTTCAAGATTTACATGGGCGATGTAGGACTACTGACACTAAAATCCGGCATGGCATCGCAAGTCATTCTTTCCGAAAGCGAACCCGACAACGGATTTATGGGCGGACTAACCGAAAACTACGTGGCGCAAGCCCTTGCAACCAACGGTCATAAGCTGTTTTACTGGAAAAATAACAACACAGCCGAAGTAGATTTTGTCCTGCAAATTCAAGACAAAATCATACCCATCGAAGTCAAGAAAGGTAAACACACAAAATCCACCAGTCTGGGCATTTTCCGTAAGCAGTACAACTGCGAAAACGTCATCCGAATTTCCAAGAAGAATTTCGGCAACACCGATGGAATTCTCTCCGTCCCCTGCTATGCAGTGTTCTGCATTTGAAGCGAGCATGAACGTCGCCGGTGCTTTCGCCATTATGGCATTCTGCTTGAGAAGCGCCAAGGGCTAACTACTTCGCCGGAGCGAGTGCTTTCACGGCTTCGGTCAAGCGGTCGATGGCCTTGATGAGTTCGTCCATTTTCGCTTCGCTCACACCGCCTGCAATAACGGCGGCAGTCGCATTCGCGGTGGTTTCGGCAGCGGTCTTGGCAACATCAGCCGAAGAAGCCGAAGCGGCAGATGCAGTCACAGGAACTTTGCCAAACCAAATGTCCGGCCAACGGTCGTTTCCGCTGTTGTAGGTAATACGCGTTGCGGTTTCGAACGGTTCGCCGATTTTCCACAGATAAAGCTCATAGTCGAACAAATCGTGGTCGTGGCCCTTGTCGGTTGCACCCCACACAAGCCACTTGCCGTCCGGCGAAATACGCGGGAAGTATTCGTGACTGCGACGGCCCGGCAAATCCATCAACTTCACGTTTTTCGGAATCCCGAAGAAGCCGACTTTTTCTACCTGCTTGCCGTCTTTCGCGGTAAACCACAGAATTTCGCTCGGAGCCGCCGTTCCGCCATTCCCCGTGGGGTTCACGCGGTAAAGCTTGGAGCCGTCAAGCGTCCAGTCAATCTGGCAGCCGTCACCGGACTTCGTCCATGCGTTCTTCGTCAAGTCCCACACGCCCGTTTCGCGCATCGAGCCGCGAAGCGTTATCGCCAAATGTTTGCCGTCCGGGCTCATGTTCGGTTCCTGCAAAATCACGCCAGCCTTGTTGAACGCCTTTTCGCCATCGAGCACAAGCGTTTCTTTTTTGCTAGCGAGGTCCATCGTAAAGACCTTGCCCGCGCGGCTGAACACAATCGACTTGCCATCGGGCCGCCAAGTGCCCCACGTCGCATTCTCGACGAGCTTCGTCTCGTTCACGCCGTCAATCCCGATTGTCCACAAGTCCCACTTTTCAGGATAGTTCGCATCGTTTTCAGGCACCCAACCGCCCTTGCTGCGGTTAAAAAGCACCTTCGAGCCGTCCGGCGAAATACGCGGGAACCAATCCACGTTATTGCTCTTAGTGAGCGCACGCGAGCCCGTACCGTCGGCATTCATGATCCAAATGTCATGGAGCGAATTTGCACGACTTGTCGCCCAGACAATCGCCCCTTCGAGCTTGCCCTTCAAAGCGTCAAGAGCCTTCTGTTCTTCGGGAGTCGGATCGACAGATGCACCCATCGGAGCACCCTGAGCTGCAAAAGCGGAAGCGGCCAAAAAGCCAATCGCAGAAATCAATACAAACTTTTTCATTTTCATGCTTTAAAAGATAGTAACACGCCAAAAAAAGTTCACGCGGAATGCAAATTTCGACCCTCATTATCAAAGTCTTAGCAAAACGATATCTACAGATTCGCGCAACAACAAAGAGAGGCACAAAAATTGAGCATAATCATGATTGAAAATTTGGCGTCAATTTTAGCAATTTTGTGATTTACAACAAATCGAAGCCTTGCTGAGAACACTAAAAGAACATTTTAAGTTTACAAAATGCTTATTCTGTATATTAAACAAAAATTTACATTGTAATTTATAATATGGAATTACGAGGAAAAAAGGGAAATAATGAAGCAACAGTATTTCAGAATCTTGGCTTGCGCAGGCGTTATTGCCGCCGTCTGGAGCTGCTCCGAAAGTGGAGCGACACAAGATTCCGTTGCTAAGAGTTCCGCCGAAAATACGAGTTTCAAAATTCCGCAAAATATCGTCGTGATTGAAACCAGCTACTTTTTCCAGCTGGGGACGAATTATTACCTCATTGCACCGACGAACATGACCGTTAGCGACGGCTTCGGCAAAATCATCGGCACATTCACCCCCTCCACAGGCACCATCATGTCGCTCTCCGGCGAAATCATCACCATCAACTTGGACCTGAGCAAGCTCCCCATTGTCACGCCTAGAGAATAGGGATTAGGATTTAGGGATTAGGTTAAACAATTGCGGCTTCGCCGGGGGCTTTTTTATATTCGTACCTATAAAATTCAAAAATCAACACTTTTATAGGTATACTTTTTTATTTTTAAGCACAAATTAAGCACAAAACAAAAATTTATAGGTATTCACTTCAAAAATGTCTTAAATTTCGAAAACATCCTCCTCGAAAGTTTTTATTTTTCAGCAAGATTTAGGAGGAAACCTTGCTTAACTACGTTTTTCTTTTTCTCGCCATCGTCATGGAAGCCGCGGGAACGACGCTCCTCAAGATGTCGGAACAATTCACAAAAGTGGTTCCGTCCGCATTTTCGCTGATTTGCTATGTCGCTTCGCTTTACTTGCTCAGCCTTTGCCTTAAAACAATCCCTATCGCCATCGCATACGCCACTTGGTCAGCCCTTGGCATCGCACTTATTACTGTAAGTGGAATTTTCTTTTTCAAACAAACTCCCGATGTCGGAGCCATTGTCGGACTGTTGCTGATTATTTCTGGCGTTGCCGTACTGAACCTATTTTCTAAAATGGACATTCATTAGTATTTCTATATTAAAGCAATCGCCGTAGACTATACTTTGAACTAAAACCTACAACCAATCTCCTAACACCTATAATGAACCCGGCTCTCGAAAAGCGACTCAAGCGACAAGTTATCGGAAAAGCGCACCGTTTTTTAGCGGTCGTTCCGCTCGGATTCGAACAAACGTTCGTCAATGAACTTGAATGTATTAGACGAGAGACGAGAGATGACAACCAAGCAAGGCGAGAGTCGCAACCAACAGAATTGGGCATGACCGAGCCGAAAGCTTTGGAACAGCCTCAAATTGTCGGGGATGGGAAAGTCGAATTTACCGCAAAAATCACGGACGCGTGGAAAGCCGTCGCCTACAGCCGCATCGCGAATCGCGTGCTGATGCATATCGCCGACTTCAAAGCTGAAAACTTCCGCGAACTCGAAAAGAAAGCAAGCGAAATCCCCTTCGAACTTTACCTAACTACCAATCACCAACCACTAATCACTATCCACGTCACCTGCAAGCATTCGCGACTGTACCACAGCGACGCCATCGAAGAACGGCTACAGAAAATAATTTCCAAAACATTTTCAAGCCTAGATCCTTCGACTCCGGTATTTCATGCCTCCGCTCAGGATGACAAAATCGCAAAACCTCAAAGCGAAGCAACCTCACCCCTCAAAGCGAGTGAAACGAGCGACCTCATCGCTCATCGCTCCTATCCCCAGCACCTTTACGTCACGCTCATCGACGACCGCTGCACCATCTGGCTAGACCTCGCCGGCGAAGAACTGTACAAACGCGGATTCGAACGATTCGTCAACGATGCGCCGCTCAAAGAAACCATCGCCGCCGCGATGATTTTCGAAGCGCTCCACATGGCCAAACAGCAAGAGGGCGACACCCCCCAACCACGACATCTATCGTCTTCCGTCCAACAGCGTAACAGTTTTTCATCTAAAAAATCACTGGGTCCTATCGACGCTTCGCATCTCCAGGATGACAGAAACAAAAATCTACAGGATGACACCGCCCTAACCACAAACCACCAACCACAAACCACTCTACTCGACCTCATGGCCGGCAGCGGCACGTTCAGCCTCGAAGCCGCCTGCATTGCAAGCAACATCATCCCCGGCGTATGCCGCGATTTTGCATTAAAGCACCAGCCCGCGTTCAAAGAAGCCACGTGGAAGCATATTCTAGACGAAAGACGAAAGACGAAAGACGAAAGATTAAAGACGAGTAGGTTGCAAGTTGAGCGGCGCGGCGATGAGTTTACGAGTGACAGTCATAATGAGAACTATTGCAAAAACGAGAGATTTATCAAAATCATCACGAGCGACATTTCGCCAAAAGCAATCAGCATCATCAAGCATAACGTCGAATGCTCGCCGCTTGCAAGCATTACGCCCTCTCCCATCAAACCGCAACTCCGCGACTTTTTTTCTTATACCGCAAAAGAAATTGCAGAGACCTGCGGCGACACCTCGCCCATAATTGTACTGAACCCGCCCTACGGCAAACGTCTTGACTTCGACGCCCCAAAACTTTATACAAAAATCGGAAAAAAAATTGCGGACCTCGCCTGCGAATTAAAAGCACTCAACATGCCGCTTATCGTCGCCATACTCGCCCCAAAGGACGACACACGCCCCGGCTCCAAGTACACCTGCACAGCGAACCTGCTGCGCGAATGCCCAGCACTCGCACCAAACAAAAAATCCACCGCGAAGCTCATCGAAACAAGCCACGGTGGATTTTCGCTCAATGCGTTTATCGCTAAGATTTAAGCCAAATCTTTCGAATTGTAAGATGTAGGCGCAAGTCCTAGCAAAGAACTATATAATATAGCAGTTTGAGCTTCAAACTTGACTACTTCTATTTTGGGAGCAATATATTCTTTTTTTTCCATACTATTGTATCCTTATTTTTTTACCGTTATAATAGTAAATTCCCTTGGCGGAGGGCTTGCCATTCAAGCGGCGACCCTTCATATCGTACCACCCTTCACGAATTTTCATTCTAGCCGGGGATGTTTTCACCGTGATAATGGGAGTTTTCCCACCGGTTTCGCCAATTTCGGCAATTTCGCTCTTTTGAGCAACACTACCATCAATAACAAAAACATCTAGCGAAGCCGTTTGCGGCAAACCATTGACGGATGTTGTCGTCGATGCAGATTTTGCCAAGAACGGTCTTGGAGCAATAGCTTTCGGCGGAACATTAAGAAGGTAAGCACGGAACGGGACGATGTACGCGCCAGCTTCATTTATGTCAAATTGACCCGCAGCAAGCTTGTTCGTTGACTTGGCTGTGTAGCCATAAGCATAGCCAAGCTCCTTATCATTCTCCAGCCATTTTTTGTATCGATACATACCGACAAGCGTCCACTGATTATCATCGGTCATGGTATTTTTCGACTCGCTTGTATTAAGCGTCACCTTCTGATTCGCTTCTTTATCTATGTTAAACGTGAGGTTTGCTTTTGTCGTGCGAATGATATATGGCTTATTCGCAAGGATAACATCATCATTCGTAGGGGAGATGTAAACTCCTCTTTTTTGATTTTCTGTATTTTGAGAAATGACATAAAGCATTTCATAAAAGCTTGCACCCACAATGTTACTTTTCGCAATATTAAACGGCAAGACTATCGTAGAGAGCTTATTTTCTGCTGTTTCGTTCACTAAAAATTCGCGATCTAATGTCACATAACTGACTTCAACATCAGAACTAATTTCCACGGTTCCATTGAAATAGCCGTCCATCGCAGCACACTTTAGTCCATTTTTATCTTTATAAATCTTTACAGCACCATAGTCTTCCTCCGGATCTGTAATTTTTTCCCACTTTGGATACAAGGTAATGTTTTCCGCATCACCATTCTTTATTTGTGCAACTGCATCTCCAAGTAAATCCTTGTCCTTGAACCATCCAGCGAATTCAAAGCCGCAACGAGTTGCAGGTTTTAAATCAATAACTTTATCACCAGCAACATCTTCTACGGTGTAAGAAGTGACATTGGGCTGGCTGTTAGCGCCATTTTTCATCACATAAGTTACCGTATAACGAACAGCGCTCCACTTGGCGGTCAATTCAACGTCGCCGGTAGAACCCTTGACCATTTTTTCAATTTTATTGTTTTCTTGATCATACCAGCCAATGAAATCGTAGCCGTTCTTGGTCGGAATCGGAAGTGTGATATCACTAGTTTCAACGGTGTAAATTCCCGGAATCGTCGCACCTTCCGGAAGCGTGCCGCCATTTACATTAACCGTAATCTTATATACATTCGGACCTTCCCACTTGGCGGTCAGTTCAATGTCGCCTGTTGAGCCCTTAGCAATTGCAGAAACCTCTTCGCCATCTTTATCAAACCAGCCCGCGAAATCGTAACCGGCTTTCACAGCATCAACAAGCTGAATCGTATCACTTTCAACAGTATATGTATCCGGGTTATCATTCGTCGCATTTTCAACGTTGTTGTAACTAATCGTATATTTAATCGGTTCGCTCCACTTGGCGGTCAGCACAACGTCGCCTGTTGAACCCTTGACAATTTTTTCAATCTTATTGTTTTCTTTATCATACCAGCCTTCGAACGTGTAGCCATTCTTGGTCGGAATCGGAAGTGTGATATCAACAGATTCAACGGTATAAGTTTCCGGAATCGCCGCACCTTCTGGAAGCGTGCCGCCATTGAGTTCATACGTAATTGAATATTCCGTAGGAGTCCAATTGGCATACAAAGTTACACTACCAGAAGAATGTTTACTGATTTCCCCAACAGGATTTTCATATTGATCAACCCAGCCTTCGAACGTGTAGCCGCTCTTGGTTGGAATCGGAAGCTTGAATGTTTCAGATTCAAAGGTATAAGTTTGCGGGTTTTCCACACCATCTGGCAGCGTGCCGCCTTTGAGTTCATACGAAATTACATATTTCGTAGCATTCCAATTGGCGGTCAGTTCAATGTCGCCGGTAGAACCCTCGTCAATTTTTTCAATCTTATTGTTTTCTTTATCATACCAGCCTCCAAACGTATAATGCTCACTCTTCGATATCGGAAGATCGAAACCTGATAGAACATTGTAATATTGTGGTTTCTCCAACAAGGAGTCCATTGAGATGCCTTTGTTGTTCACTATGGAGCATTCTGATTCTGGACAATTTGTGTGATAAACAATCTTATATTCAATGATTTTCCACTTGGCATACAATGTAATGTTGCCGGTCGTGCCCTTCGCAATTCCTGTAATAGCATCGCCATTAAATTCATCATTGTCATACCAGCCATCGAACTTGAAACCGTTCTTGGTCGGAATCGGAAGCGTGATAATAGATTCAACGGTGTAAGTTTCCGGAATCGCCGCACCTTCTGGAAGCGTGCCGTCATCTACATTAACCGTAATCGTATATTTAATCGGTTCGCTCCACTTGGCGGTCAGTTCAACGTTGCCGGTAGAACCATTGGCAATTTTTTCAATTTTATTGTTTTCTCCATCATACCAGCCAATGAAATCGTAGCCGTCCTTGGTCGGAGTCGGAAGCGTGATATCACTAGTTTCAACGGTGTAAGTTTCCGGAATTGCCTCGCCTTCTGGAAGCGTGCCGCCATTTACATTAACCGTAATCGTATATTCAATCAGGCCTTCCCACTTGGCGGTCAGTACAATGTTGCCGGTAGAACCCTTGGTAATTTTTGTTACCTTTCCATCTTTATCAAACCAGGCTTCGAAGTTGTAGCCAGCTTTTTCAGCTGCAACAAGCTGAATCGTTCCGCTTTCAACAGTGTATGTTGTCGGGTTTGTATTCGTCGCATTTTCAACGCCGTTGTAACTGATTGTATATTCAATCGGTTCGCTCCACTTGGCGGTCAATTCAACGTTGCCTGTTGAATTCTCGGCAATTTCTGTAACCTTTTTGTTTTCTCCATCATACCAGCCTTCGAACTCGTAGCCAGCTTTTTCAGCTGCAACAAGCAGAATCGTTCCGCTTTCAACAGTGTATGTTGTCGGGTTTGTATTCGTCGCATTTTCAACGCCGTTGTAACTGATTGTATATTCAATCGGTTCGCTCCACTTGGCAAACAAAGCTGTATCACCAGTTGTACCCTTTTCAATTACTTCAGCCTGTTTACCATCTTCGCCGAACCAGCCAAGGAAATCGTAGCCGTTCCTGCTCGGAGTCGGAAGCGTGATATCCTCAGATTCAATGGTGTAAATTTGCGGATTTTCCACGCCATCAGGAAGCGTGCCGTCATTAGTTGTATATGTGATTTTATATTCAACGGCAGCCCACCTGGCATACAAAGTCTTATCGCCGGTAGAACCCTTGGCAATTTCTGTAACCTGTTGACCATCTTCACCATCTTTATCAAACCAGCCAACGAAAGTATAGTGTTCCCTAGAAGCAGGATCTTTTAACTGAATTTTGTCATCAACGGTATATGTTTTGGCATTACTATGCTTATCGGCTCCTACGTAAGTGATATTGTAAATCTTGTTAAGTTTGCAATACAAAGTCAAATTCCCAGTTGTACCCTTTTCAATTTTCGTTATTCTTGTAGAATAATTTTCATCAGTAAACCATCCAACAAACTTATAGCCGCCTTCAGGTAATTTTTTAGGGTTTTTCAGTTCTTTTTCCGTATTCACCGTATAAGATGCAGGGTTCGAAGGATCATTTTCGCAACCTGTGCATGTATACGTAATCGTATATACTATAGGTTCGCTCCACGCAGGATAAAGAATTAAAGGAGCATCCACTGTATAGACCGCACCAAAATCATAAACAACGCTGCCGTTCTGAGTGTTCGTCCAGCCCAACTGTTCGTCATAGCCAGGACGTCTGAAGTGTCCATCAGATTCCAGCTGGATGGATTCTCCATGAACCTTGAATTGGTCAGAAACAGCACCATAGGAATCATTATCAGCCAAATAAGCGATTCTATAGGTTTTCGTGGACCACTTGGCATAGAAAGTTCTATCTCCAAACGATCCCTTAGCAATCCTAGTTACCTTTTTAGAGAAAGTTTTATCATTATACCATCCGTCAAAGACCTTCCCTTCTGCAGGAGTCGGCGCCATAAGATTTATAGTCTCTGATTCTATGTTATATTCAATGGGATTTTTCGGCGAATTAACCGGACCACCCTCACCACCAAAATCTTTAACCAAACCATCATCATCAACGCTTTTATAAGTTATGTCATAAGATTCAGGAGTCCATTTTGCGTATAAAGTAATACTTTTTGTAATTTCGGTGTTAAAATCAAATTCAGTGCCATTTTCACAAGAAGATGTTGTAAACCATTTTTCAAAAACATACCCATCGTGAGCAATAGGATCTTGGGGTTGCGTAAGTTTTTCACCCTTCCCCACATGGACATAATCTACCCTAGTTTTACCATGACCGTTGGCATTGTATACGACAGTATAAGTTTCAGTCGCATCCCAAACAGCGTACAACGTTAAATCTTTCTTAGCGGTAAGAGTATCCAAACCGATTGTATCATTTATCCCGGAATTTTTGTTCTTCGCCCAGCCCGTAAAATACATCCATTGAGTACACGAGCCCGCAGAATCTTGTCCACAATAAGATGTCGGCAAAGTACCAAGACCACCTACAGTGACTAGTCCACCTTCATCCACCCTTTTAGTCTTCACCTGAGCGTTATCATCGGGGAAAACACCGGGATCCACATTGAATGTTACCGTCAATTTCGGCTGCCAGACCGCAAAAACAGTATCGCTCTTGGAAACGGTCCCCAGATTTTCAGCCGATGCTGTAGCATCACGAGTCAAAGCCCACCCCATAAACGTTCTCTCAGCATCAGAAGGAGACACAATACCATCAGCATTAATCGCCATTCCGGCATCAAAGAACTTGTTCTTGGCCACGGAACCATCCGCATATGTTCCACCATTGGCATAAAAGACAATCATGTAGCCGTCAGTCCCATAACCGGATAGCGAAAGAAATGTTTCGCCCACAGACCAAGGTTCTGTTTTGCAAGTGTTGTCTGTATTCATTCCGTTCAAATGGCAAGCGACAGAATCCTGATTACTAATATCAACATCTACGGTTTCACCGTTCACATTTGTAGAATTTTTGCAATTCTTATTGGAATTGCCTAAACAAATCGCACCAACACCATCATTACCTGTATAACCATCTCCTTCATAGTAATCATTTTCAGTAAACAGATTCCCAGAAAACACGTTTCCAGCAATTCCACCTACAGAACCGCCATTGCTTATACCAATATTGAGAAGCCCTGGCCCCGCATAAACACTAGACGTCACAAAAACACTATCCTTAGTGATACCGATAACACCACCGACATATGCATTGCTACCGCTTGTACGAATTTCGACAAGGCTCAAGCAATTGGTAATTTTACCTTTTTTGGCATTGCCTACAATGCCGCCGACCCCCTGTCCGCTTCCTGTTGTCGAGATAATTCCAGAAACCATGCATTTTTCAACAATATTGCTTTTAGATTCATTCATCCAACCGACAATGCCACCCACAGAAATTTGCTGGTCCTTACTAGAAAGAACAGAACCTGCATTGGTGGATGCCTGGATATTCACATTTTCAAAAACCAAATTCTTGACCGATCCGCCTCCAAGAACCCCAACAAAACCAAGATTCTGCGTAAAATCTGGGTTAATTGCATGAAGTTCATCAGCATTGATATAGAGATTCTTGATAATATGGCCATTGCCATCGAAATTTTTTAAATATTTATCAGAGCCCTTTCCCGCAGCAATCGGGATCCAAAGCTTGCCTCCCAAATCAAGGTCAGCAGTCAACTTGGCATCGCATTTTGTATAGTTATTGTCATTGTCATTTTTATTGACCACCGCATACCATGCCAATTTCGCTTCTGTATCAATGATACAGACCTTATCATTCTTCGTGTCCCTGGCGGGTTTTTCCTTGTCCACCCCATTCCAGGCGGCAAAAACAGAATTCACGCACAGCATAAGCCATGCAAACATTAACATTACTTTTGAAATAGAGTGTCTTTTTCCCATATAACACCTAGGTTTTCAATTTGGTACATATATATAGAATCACCTACCGTAATAGGAAAGGTTGTGTAACATTTAAGTAACAAAAGTGCAAAAATAGTGTGACGCAGGTCACATTCATATGCTACTATTTCAGTTCAAAAATGCTACAAAAACATACCATCGCTACAACGGATTTATAGTTTATCTACAGACAAGTGGGTAGTAGCCGCAAGGCGAGTCCATAATAAAGACAAGCATAAGGCCAGTTCATCGTGATATTCATTTTCGCAATCTTCACTGCGAATTTTCGTAATTTTTTTTTATCATCATATAGCATTCCAACCATATTTTTTCTCGTTAATTTTGTTTTATTTTTATTTGGCATGCAAATTTAGTAATCAGTTTTTTAAAATCAAATAGCCCAAATGGGTTATTTTTATATCGAAAAGGTATTAGTATTAGGTATAAAAAGGGGAAAAAATCCCCGGTCAAGCCGTTGTTGGCTATTTGATTACGGTTCTTTCGATAAATGGCGAGCTTTTTTCTACATTTTTTGTAAAAATCGGCGAGACAAAACCCGCCTAACACAAAAGGATCATATTATGCCGAAACTTCGTTCGCTCAAGACTATGGAAGGCCGTGAAATGGCCGGTGCACGCGCCCTGTGGCACGCAACTGGAACCAAGGTGGAAGACTTTGGTAAGCCCGTCATCTGCGTGGTGAACAGCTACACCCAGTTTGTTCCGGGACACGTCCATCTGAAGGACTTGGGCCAGGTTGTCGCCCGCGCGATTGAAGCCGCTGGCGGTGTCGCGAAGGAAATGAACACCATCGCTGTCGATGACGGTATCGCTATGGGCCACGACGGCATGCTCTACAGCTTGCCCAGCCGCGACCTCATCGCCGACTCCACCGAATACATGGCAAACGCCCACCGCGCCGACGCCCTCGTCTGCATCTCTAACTGCGACAAGGTGACTCCGGGCATGCTCATGGCCGCCATGCGCCTCAACATTCCGGCAATCTTCGTTTCCGGCGGTCCGATGGAAGCTGGCCACGTCACGACGAAGGACGGCAAGGATCGCGCTCTCGACCTGATTGACGCCATGATCGATTCCGCTGACAACACCATCAGCGACGAAGAAGTGGCCGCCATCGAAGCTAACGCTTGCCCCACTTGCGGTTCCTGCTCCGGCATGTTCACCGCAAACTCCATGAACTCCCTTACCGAAGCTCTCGGCCTTAGCTTGCCTGGCAACGGCACCATCGTTGCAACGCACGCCGAACGTAAGAAGCTGTTCGAAGCCGCCGGTAAGCGCATCGTGGAACTCTGCCACCAGTATTACGACAATAACGACGAAAGCATCCTCCCGCGCAGCATCGCCACGAAGGACGCCTTCGAGAACGCCATGCGCCTCGACATCGCCATGGGCGGTTCCTCCAACACCGTGCTCCACCTGCTCGCCGTGGCTCAGGAAGCGGGCGTCGACTTCACCATGAAGGACATCGACCGCCTCTCCCGCAACACGCCGTGCATCTGCAAGGTTGCCCCGACGGTCCACAACATCCACGTGGAAAACGTGAACCGCGCCGGTGGCATCATGGGCATCATGGGTGAACTCGACCGCATGGGCCTCATCCACAAGAATGCAAAGACCGTTCACGCCGCTACCATGGGCGAAGCCCTCGAAGTGAACGACCTCAAGCGTAACCCGACAGCCGAAGCCAAGCAGCGCTACCTCGCCGGCCCGGGCCGCAAGTACAACCTGGTCGCCTTCTCGCAGAACTTCATGTACCCGGATCACGACCTCGACCGCGCTAACGGCGCTATCCGCGACGGCGAACACGCCTACACCAAGGACGGCGGCCTCGCTGTTCTGTACGGTAACCTCGCCGTGGACGGCTGCATCGTGAAGACTGCCGGCGTCGACGAATCCATCTTCAAGTTCACCGGCCCCGCCGTGGTGTTCGAAAGCCAGGAAGATGCCGTGAAGGGCATTCTCGACCCGAACGTGGTGAAGGCTGGCGACGTGGTCGTCATCCGCTACGAAGGCCCGAAGGGCGGCCCCGGCATGCAGGAAATGCTCTACCCGACCAGCTACCTCAAGAGCCGTCACCTCGGCAAGTCCTGCGCTCTGCTTACCGACGGTCGTTTCTCCGGCGGTACGAGCGGTCTCTCCATCGGCCACGCTTCTCCGGAAGCCGCCAACAAGGGTAACATCGGCCTCGTACATACGGGCGACGTCATCGAAATCGACATTCCGAACCGTTCCATCAACGTGCAGCTCACCGACGACGAACTCGCCGAACGCCGCAAGGAAATGGAAGCACGTGGCGCCAAGGCTTGGCAGCCGGAACACCGCGACCGCGTGGTCTCCAAGGCCCTGCAGGCTTATGCTGCTATGGCATCGTCGGCAGACAAGGGCGCTGTGCGCGATTTGAGCCTTATCGGTGTTAAGTAAGAAAAAGAGATCCCCGCCTTCGCGGGGATGACATTCTTTCGCGAGAATGACGTTCGCAACAGGATCCTTCGCGCCTCGCGCTCAGGATGACGTAAAAAAGATCCGAATAATTCAACCCTCATCGTCATTCTGATGAGGCAAAGCCTCGAAGAATCCAGTTCATTCTCATCACTTTACAAAAAAGCGGTACCGTTCAGGCACCGCTTTTTTCATCCATACAAACGTTAATCTCAGACTAGACTACAGTCAAAATATCTGAAAATCCAGTCACTTCAAAAATTTCCTTGATTTCAGCGCAAACGTTCTTGATAAACATCTTGCCTTGTTTGTTCATAATCTTTTGTGCAGAAAGCAACACGCGCAATCCTGCCGAAGAAATATACACAAGCTTATCAAAGTCAAATTGCAGTTCCGCAACTCCATCTAATTTGCCCTGAATTTCCGATTCCAATAGAGGAGCGGTCATCGTATCCAAACGACCCTCCAAGGCAATCGACATATTCGAGCCATCAGTTTTCTTTTCGATTTTCATATAAGCCTCTTTTGTTTTATTTTTAAATTCTACAATAAATTAAGCAAGTTTTTTAACAACAGTCAAAACGTTCTTTTGGCCATCGCGCTTGTATTCAACTCCATCCATAATCTTCTTCACAAGAAAAATCCCGAGTCCGCCGATTTCACGCTCTTCTGCAGAAAGCGTCACATCAGGATCGGTCTTTTTCAGCGGATCATACTCCACACCTTCGTCAATAAAAGTAAGCTTTGCCGTCAGCACATCCTGGTTCACGCTCAGAATAAGTTTCATGTTCGATGACCCAGAATAGCGGACAACATTGCTGAACAGTTCATCAATAGCAACGCCAATCTGCATGACAGCCTTAGGCGATGGTTGATATGGCTCCAGAGAATTTTCGACAAACTCCGTAAGAGTCCTGACGTTTTCAAATTTTGAATCTACGACGATTTCCTTAACACAGTTTTGCATATTACCAGCCCAAAATTTCGTAATTCATACAATAATTATACATTTATACAACGGAATTAGGTCAATATTTTTCAAAAACATCCCACAAAACACGGACTTTTGGTGCAAGTCAACAAAAATCAAACAATTCTATATTTGGAACAGTATGATTAACACAACTCTCTGTTACATCGAGCAAAATAACAAATACCTGCTCCTCCACCGCATCAAGAAAAAGAACGACATCAACAAGGACAAGTGGATAGGCATCGGAGGCAAGTTCGAAGAATGGGAATCGCCCGAAGACTGCATCCGCCGCGAAGCTCTTGAAGAAACAGGACTTACGCTGATTCGCCCCAAATACCGCGGCATCGTCACCTTCATCAGCGACGGGATGAACGAGACCGAATTCATGCACCTTTTTACCGCGACCGAGTTCTCCGGTTCGCTCAAGGACTGCGACGAGGGCGAACTGGAATGGGTCGATAAGCAAAAAGTGAAGGAACTCCCCCACTGGGACGGCGACCTGATTTTCCTTGCGCTCCTCGAACGCGGCGAACCCTTCTTCTCGTTGAAGCTGACCTACAAAGGAAGCACGCTTACCGAAGCTCTGCTCAACGAAAAACGGGTAACTTTGAACCAGTTTTTATAAAAATCCTAATTATCCTCAATTTTTTTGAAAAATTTTAAAGATAGGGCTTAACAAATCACAAAAAAATAAGCATATTTATAGTACTCCAAACCAACCCCAGACTCGGTAATGTCAGTGTTCACACCACGTTACCGAGTCGCTTTTTTTTAAGGTGGTCAGGGGGCAGGTTTCAGCATACTGTCATCCTGGAGCAAGGCGTAGCCGACGCGATATTAGTGGTTAGTAAACAGTGGCTAGTAAACAGGAAGGTAGGGAAATGTTTTTAGTTTGCATTCCTAACCACTGCATACTGTTTACTAAGCACTTACCACTCACAACTCACCGCTCATCCCTCTTTGTACTTTCACTTCGTTCAAGTACCAAATGCTAGGCTCGGAAATGGTCCCACAAGCGGTCCCGCTTCGCTCGCCTTATGCATTTGTCGCCTTTCGTCTTTCGTTTATCGTCTTTCGTCTTTCGTCTATGCAGCGTAGCGGCTACCACTTAGCCAGGGCGTTCGACACGATGAGGTCTTGGAGTTTTTCGACGGCACGCGTCTGGCCATGGCGGTCTTCGGTCTCGTTCGCTTGTACATCATAGACACCATCCGCCGAAAGCGACTTGTTCTCGTAAATGATTCGTTCTTTTACGTTATCATAAAATTTGACAGATACGCGAATCGTCACGCGATACGTTTCGACATCGCTATTGCTATTGTAGTTTTCCGGCTTGTTAGAATAACTTAACAGCGTAATTTCAAAATCCGCATTGGCTTCGTCATTCACTAAACGGACACCGCCAGCGTTCCGCTTGAACATATCGACAACTGCGGTATGGATGTTGTTTGCAAGCACCGGGTCCAAAGTCTTGTCATCGACTTCGTGAATGTTTACCGTCTTGATATGGCTCGGGAGCGTCGAAGCCGTAAAGCTGTAGCAACCCGTAAACACGCACGCCAACAAAGCCACAACGGCAACACAAAGCAAACGAGAAAAAGACCTACAGAAACGCATAGTGTAAATTTATAAAAAAGCACTCCCGGCGGGAGTGCCCTTTAAAAAAGAGAGTCTTAGAATCAAAATGCCATCAAGTCTTAGAGCGAGGTCTTGAACGTCCTGCTGCCGACTTTCACGATGTACACACCCTTGGCGCCGGTGTAAACCTTCTGCTGGCTTCCGAGAGCACGAGTCGTGCTGACAATGTTGCCAAGGCTATTGAACACGGTGATGGACTTGCCCTGTGCATTCGCGACTACGATGTAGTTGTCGGACTTAAAGACAGAAACAAAGCGCAAGCTGGGATCCATCGGCAAAGCTTCGGTACCGCTAGAACTCTTGGGTTGCGTACTGGCAGACGAACGATGGCTCCTGCTAGAAGAGGACAGAGCCCCATCCCCAGAGCCTGTGCTGCTCGAAGACTTTGCTGCATCCGCCGAAGAAGCAACTTCGCTCGAAGAAGATTCCGGAGCATCAGCACCAATAAGACCATTCACGTCCCACTGCTTCACGAAATTCCAGATATCAGAAACTTCATTCTTAGAAGGCATGTGACCACGACCTTCAAGCTTCATGTGCTTGATATAGACGCCTTTATCGCAAGGTCCCCAAGTGTACATCGTTGCCTTTTCGCCTTGATGAGGGTAGTTATTCTCAACTTCGGCCTGCGACGGGCAATGGAACTGGTCACGGTAATTCTTGAGGAAGCCTTCCACCTGGCTGTACTGCAAAACGTCATCGGTGGTTCCATGCGGATGAATGATAGGAACAGGACGCTGTGCCTTCGAAGCACCCATCACGTTTGTACCAGATGTGGGCGCAAAGGCGGCAATCTTGTCGGCAATCTTGCTCATGGCATTGTAAGTAAACATGCCACCCATCGAGAAGCCCGAAAGATACACGCGCTTTGTATTGATTTTGTAGTCCTTTTCCATCTGGGCAATAATTTCGGTCATCCACTTGGTATCCTTGTCACCGCTGATATCCCACGTATTGTAGCCCGTTCCACCCCTCGGATAGACAACGACAAAGCTAGCCGTATCCGCAACCGTTTCCCAGTGGGTATTGGACTGCTGGTAGTTAGGGTCTTGGTCCATGCCGTGGCACGAAATGAGCAACGGGCTATTTTCCTTGAGATTAGACGGTGCATAGACGTGGATTTCGCGACCCGAAACAGACATTTTCTTGTAATCGTTCAGGGATTTGCCGCCACCGCCGCCGCCCCATTGAGCGAAAGAATACGATGCAGCCACTAAAAGTAGTAATGGGAATTTCATTTACACACTCCTTGGAATTCCTAATTTTTATACCCATCCCTACCCTACCCCAAACAAACTAAATCCCAATTGTGAGAGTACGATAGGATTAACTATAAAATATATTCCCAAAGAGGCGATACGATAAAATCCAACTAAATAGTGGTGTAAGGAACTACAACAATTAAATTTATTTTTACATTTTAGGATAAAGAAAAAAGCCAGGCCCGAAGGACTGGCGATTTTTCAGTATTCATCAAAATCAATTTGTAAAAACAAGCTACCACCCTATCGTAAACTCATGACACGTTCCCGTACGGCCTATAGATTGAAGCACAAAATTTCCTGAAGTTTCTTTCCCGCTGTAGTTGTTAGAAAATTTAATCCTGATAGACCGTAGTTGAGAAAGCACTTTAGACTGCTCAACTTGGACACCCCAACCAGACTCCTGTTTGAATTTCGTCCAAGGGATATCTAAATAAACCATAGTTGAAGATCTATTAACAGGCGTCTTGTAGTTGTTATATTCAGTTACAACAGATTCATGATCCTCGTGAAGCACAATCGAAAATATTAAATCTGACTTGTAAACGATGCAAATTCCTCCCCATGCAGAAACATCCGCCCCGCCAGACTTAGAATCAGCTAAAAGATCGAATCCAAAACCTTCATACATGTTGTCTTCATAATAATCAGCCCCAAGTTTGATTATCGCTTCAATTCCGCCTTTGGCCTTAATCAAAGGTCCAAACGAACCACCATGCTCGTCGGGACCCAAACCATCGGGAAACACAAAACTAGAAGTCCCTTCGAAACCAGATTCGATTCCTCTATCATCATACTTATACCAATCGCTAATAAATTTTTCATAGATCCATTCTCCAGAAGAGTCTTTAAAACCAGAAACAACTTCAACTTTTCCCAAAGAATCAGTCAAGCCACACCACATATCCCCACAATCATACCCACTGCTGGACATTCGGTAGGACCAAGGCAAAGAAGACGAAGAACTGTGCACTGTAGGTATTACATAGCCCGACGAATAGAGCCCTATTGTATAGTTCGACGAACTCGATTTAACAGACGAACTTGATTGATTAGCTACAGAACTGCTCGATACAGATTTATCCTCTTCCGTTTTATTTGTCCCGGAGTTTGCGGAACTGCTTGACGTAGATTCACCATGTTCTATCGAGCTTCCAACACCATAATGAGACCACTTGCCATTGTTGCACACAAACGCTTCACGAGTATTTTGCGCATAAACTTTTGAGTTTTCTCGGTTTTTCGTACAATTCGGGAAATCTTCCTCCGAGCTGTATATTTCTCCAACATTTTTCCATTTGGCATCAAGGCAAACATAAGAGGCATCGTCTTCTTCGACAAAACCCACAACCCCATCGCGGTTCGCCGTACAATTAGGTAAATCATCAACGGTCGCATAAGATGCTACATCATCAGACTTTTTACCGGACACGGCATTGCTACTGTCATCACCGCAAGCGGCAAGCCAAACAGCAAATGTAACGCCACCAAAAACGGGCAAAATCTTGCCAAATTTTTTCATTTTTGTCTCCCTGCAATTGTTTCGTTAAATATACATTTATTCCGTCATAAGACACTCGCCTCGGGCCTTTCTCTTCGTTCAAGTTACAATAGCATACAATTCTCACGTCTCTCGCTGCACGCATTTGTTGTCTAATTACTATCTTTGAACTGAAAAATTTTCCAACCGAGGCAATCAAATGCTTGATATTAAAAAGATCCGTGAAAATCCGGAATATTATATTGCTGAAACCGAAAAGAAATATACGACCGTAAGCCTTCGTGACGTGCTCGCCGTCGATAACGAACGCCGCCCGCTCCTCACCGAAGTCGAACGCCTCAAGAGTGAACGCAACGCCCAGTCCAAGAAGATTGGCGAACTCAAGAAGAAGGGCGAAAACGCTGACGAAGCCCAGGCCGCCACACGCGAACTCGGCAACAAGATTGACGAACTCGACAAGAAGCTCAAGGAACTTGACTACAAGCAGACCGAAATGCTCATGCACGTTCCGAACATCGCTCCGCGTTCTCCGGAAGGCAAGGACTCCAGCGATAACGTTGTCGAAAAAGACGGTCCGATCCCGTTTGACTACTACACCAAGAACGATGACTTCGCCCGCGTCGACCACAAGACTCTCGGCGAACGCCTTGGCATTTTTGACTTTGAACGTGGCGCCAAGATTTCTGGTTCCGGCTTCCCGGTTTACCGCGGTCTCGGCTCTCGCCTCGAACGCGCCCTCATCCAGTTCTTCCTCGACGAACACCAGAAGGCCGGCTTCGAAGAATTCACTCCGCCGTACCTCGTTACCCGCAACACCATGCGCGGCACGGGTCAGCTCCCGAAGTTCGAAGAAGACATGTACCGCTGCGACAAGGACGACGACCTGTTCCTCATCCCGACTGCAGAAGTCCCGCTCACGAACCTCTACTCTGGCGAAGTGATTCCGGAATCCGAACTCCCGAAGCGCATCTGCGCCTACTCCGCTTGCTTCCGCCGTGAAGCCGGCAGCTACGGCAAGGACACCCGCGGTCTTCTCCGCTTGCACCAGTTCAACAAGGTCGAAATGGTTTACTTCGCTCATCCGGAAAAGAGCTACGAAGACCACGAAGAGCTCACCCGCTTTGGCGAAAAGCTCCTCGAAAAGCTCGGCCTCCCGTACCACCGCTTGGCACTCTGCAAAGGCGACCTCGGTTTCGGTGCTGCCAAGTGCTACGACCTCGAAGTTTACGCTCCGGTCGAAAAGAAGTGGCTCGAAGTCAGTTCCTGCTCGAACTTCGAAGACTACCAAGCTCGCCGCGCCAACATCAAGACGAAGATTGGCGGCAAGAACGTGTTCGTTCACACGCTCAACGGCTCTGGCCTCGCCACTCCGCGCGTGATGGTCGGTATCTGCGACAACTACCAGCAGAAAGACGGCTCGCTCAAGATTCCTGAAGTGCTGCGTCCGTACATGGGTGGGCTTGAGTTTATCAAACCGAAAGCCTAA
>Ga0310786_10003858_pt1 | contig 21355 bp, 17 predicted proteins | sample AusTroGonzalo_MG_FD_203881 | JGI IMG/M metagenome (GOLD analysis project Ga0310786, IMG submission 203881) | Bovine rumen microbial communities from tropical cattle in Woodstock, Queensland, Australia - Gonzalo_03 (v2) (version 2) | ecosystem: Host-associated > Mammals > Digestive system >...
TCGACTTTGTAACAGGACAGATATTCTTACCTGTCGTTGGATTCCTGACCTGTATTTTTATCGGATGGTTTGTACCACATAAGTTAGTGCGTCAGGAGTTTACCAACTGGGGAACGCTGCGCGGACGGTTCTTCCACCTGTATTTATTCTTGGTGAAGTACGTCTGTCCGTTGGCGATATTGTTTATTTTCCTGCATCAATTAGGACTGCTTAAATGAAGGAGAAAGGTATTTTCGGCAGTTAGACAGGCATTGTACAGGGGGTGATATGAACCGAAATGACCGAAGGGTAGCTATAGCAGCGGTGTGCGTTGGGGTGCTGGCGCTGGTGGGAATATGGCTCGGCGGGGAAAACCCGCCGACGCGGACACAAAGTGATGAGGATACTAGAGATTATAGAGAATCTAGATTGTCTAGAGGTTCTAGAGATTCTAGTAATTGCTATTATGCGGTGGAGAGTCGTGTGGCGGAGCGGTTTCCGTTTGACCCTAATACGGCAGATAGTACGCAGCTGCTGAGACTGGGATTGCAGCCGTGGCAAGTGAAGAACATCTATAAATACCGGGCGAAAGGGGGAGTCTATCGGCAGAAAGAAGATTTTGCACAGCTCTATGGACTGACAGTCAAGCAGTATCGGGAGTTGGAACCGTATATCAGGATTTCCAGCGATTATCAGCCGGCGGCGACGGTGGTAGGAGGGACTAGAGGAAATAGAGACTCTAGAGAATCTAGAGAAACTAGAGAACCTAGAGATTCTAGCCAGCGTTATCCCATTAAGATCAAGGAGAACGAGCATGTCGTGCTGAATACTGCTGATACCATGCAGTTGCGGACGGTGCCGGGTATTGGAACCTATTATGCCAAGGAAATTGTACGTCACGGGCAATGGTTGGGCGGTTATGTAAGTATTGACCAGTTGGACGAGATAGAGGGTTTTCCGCAGGAGTCGAAGAAGTATTTTGTAATTCAGGGTGCTTCGCCTAAGAAATTGAATGTCAACAAGTTGAACTTGCAGCAGTTGCGCAAGCATCCATACATTAATTATTATCAGGCCAAGACGATTGTCGACTATCGCCGATTACATGGGAAGATTACAAGTTTGGATGATTTGCGTCTGTCGAAAGACTTCCCGCCGGAGGCGATAAGACGGTTGGAACCGTATGTGGAGTTTTAGGAAGTTAAAGAAGTTAGAGTAGTTAAAGGAGTTAAGGAAGATATGATGGACTGGAAACAATTGATATCTAATAAGCGGTTGGGGCAGGAGCACCGCCATGTGGAACGGCACGACGACCGTACGGAGTTTAAGCGTGACTATGACCGACTGATATTTTCGGCACCGTTCCGACGCCTGCAGAACAAGACCCAGGTGTTCCCATTACCGGGCAGCGTGTTTGTGCATAATCGGCTGACGCACTCGTTGGAAGTGGCCAGTGTGGGTATGTCATTAGGTAACGACGTGTCGCGGTTGCTGATGAAAGACCGTCGCCCGGAACTACGTGGAACGTTGTTTGAGGAGATTGGTCAGATTGTAGCAACGGCCTGTTTGGCACACGACTTGGGTAATCCGCCTTTTGGCCATTCCGGTGAGAAGGCCATCCAGACGTTTTTTACGGAAGGAGCAGGACGGACGTTACAGGCGAAGGTTTCGCCGGCATTCTGGTCGGACATCACCCATTTCGAGGGTAATGCCAATGCCTTCCGATTGCTGACGCATCAGTTTAAGGGTCGCCGTTCTGGTGGTTTTGTGATGACGTATTCCACCATTGCCAGTATTGTGAAGTATCCGTATTCGTCGATGGCTCCCAGCAAGAAGGGGAAGTTCGGTTTCTTTGACAGCGAGAAGGAAATCTACCAGCGATTAGCTGATGAAATGGGTATTTTCTGCACGTCGAAACCCGGTGAGCCCCTTCGTTATGTGCGTCATCCATTGGTTTATCTGGTGGAGGCAGCCGATGATATCTGCTATGAAATCATGGACTTGGAGGATGCCCATAAGGTAAAGATTCTGTCGTATGATCAGGTGTCGAAGTTGTTCCTCGACTTCTTTGACGAAGAGACGCAAGCGCGTATCAAACAGCGTATTATTGATGAGCAGTTGACCGATGAGAACGAGATGGTGGTCTATCTGCGTGCTTGTGTCATTGGTAAATTGGAGAATGAGTGCGTCAAGACTTTTGTGGACCATGAGGAGGAGATATTGAATGGTACCTTTGAGGGTAGCCTGATAGACCATATCAGTCCCCAACAGTGTGAGGCCTACAAACGGTGTGCCAAACTCTCCGTCCAGAAGATCTACAAGAGCCGTCCAGTACTGGATGTGGAATTGTCGGGCTACCAGATTATGGCTACACTGATGGACAAGATGACCGAAGCGGTGATGAATCCGGAACGCTATTACTCCCAGCAACTCATTGACAGGGTATCGTCGCAATATGACATCAATGCTGATGATTTGGAGACGAGGCTGATGGCCATCATCGACTATATCTCGGGCATGACAGATGTCTATGCCCTGGATGTCTACCAGAAGATCAACGGTATTTCGTTGCCGATTATCTGACGATTAGTCTTTGTTCTTGTATATCAGTTTGTTGGCGCCAGAAGTCAGTTCGAGTTCGTCGCGGTGTGCTTGGATGAATGAGTCGATATGGCGCTTGCGCTTGAATTCAAAAATCTCGTCGATGGCAATGAGGATGCCCGTTTCCTCTACGTCGCCGAAGCCATAGTTGATGGCGGTGCCAAAGAGTTTCATCGTCGGTGAGAGTCCCATGTAGGCATTGACCAATGGTGGGATGTTATAGCCCAGTTTGCGGATTTCACGATTCAGAATCATATAGTCCTCTTTGAAGTTTGTGCCGCAGAAGAGCGCTTCCAATTCTGCCGGATCTGTTTCGATTTCCAGTGGTTTCATCGGAATGATGAGCCGTTCCTTGTCATCAAAATGTTTCTTGAGGAAGAAGAGTATCATGTCGCGTCCCTTACGGATGTACGAGGGATACATGGTCATCTTGCCAAAATAGTATTTGACGGAAGGTCGAATGACAGTGAGTGCTCCCAGACCATCCCACAAGTTGTCGAGGGCGAACATGCTCTTCGCACCCATTCTGGATGACTGGTAGGGTAGTGAGACGAAAGAGCGTCCCAGTTCTACCGTCCAAGGGGCATAATCCTTCAAGAATTTCTCAGAGAAATGGAACATGTGACTGGTGGCGAGGATGGGCTGCCCTTTCTCGTCGTACTCCCAGTCGGAACCTAACAGGTAGCGATACCCTCCGATAATCTCCTCCTCCTCTGGATTCCATACAATGAGCTGTTTGTAGCAGTTGTCGCAGATGTCGAACTCATCAATATCCACAGACTTGCCTGTTCCACCGCCAGCCTCGCGGAAAACGATTTCGCGCAGACGACCAATCTCCTGCATCACGTTCGGGGCATTATGCGCCGTGATGATGTAGATTTCGTTGTTGCTCTTGTTGGTCATTCGCAACTGCTTGTCGGGCGTCAACTCACTTTTGAGGACTTCCTTGCTGATGGGAGAGATGATAGGTTGTTCCATTGTTTGAAGTTATTATAGTTGTTAACTAAATGTTCTAAATAAACTGGATATCCTAGAGATTATAGACTTGGTCTTGCACGTATTGTGCCCATTCCGATGGAGTCTTACTCTTGTCGAAGGTCTGCCAGGGAATGGGTTTACCAATTTTTACCTCAAAAGTCTTACCGACGTTCTTGTACATCTCGTCGACGAGGAAAAGCATGGCGAGGTTGAAGGGTAGGAAACGGTCGGAGAAATTTGCCAGGCGGTAGAAGAAATTAGAGTTCTGACCGCTAAAATGGATGGGTACAATGTCACGCTGGTATTCCACGCTCTTTGATATGAACGTCTTTGACCAAGGGATATCCCTGATGACCTTATTTTTACGTCGTGAGCAGATGCCTGCCGGGAACATCAGCATGTGGTTGTCGCTTTCGAATCCCGCCTTGACCATAGCGGGGAAGTTACGGCTTTGGTGGCCGGTTTTGTTAATGGGAATGCAGAGCGGCGCCAGTCCGGGCAGGTACATGAGTAGGTCGTTGACCAGATAGCGGAACCGCGAATCATAATGTCTTCCGATGATAGCTCCAAGTGCTACACCATCGGCGCCCCCCAGAGGATGGTTTGACACGAAGGTATATAGCCGTCCGTCATCCTTGGCAGGCAGGTTTTCCATTCCTTCTATCTTGAGTGTCACCTGCAGATACTCAATGCATGCTTCGAGCCAAGGGGTACCTACCTTATCACGAGACTCCCAAAGAAAAGCATTCACCTGATCTTGATGTGCAATACGTTTGAGCCACGATACCAAGAAACCCGGAACCCACTTAGCCTTGGATCCCATTTTGTTTTTTAGTATCTGATCAATGTCGATGGTTTTCTCTGTTATTTGTCCCATTTCTCTATATTGTCCTTAACGATGTGCAAAGATAGTGATTTTATTTAGATAATGATTGCACTTTTTAGGAAAAATGTGCAATAAAGTAATTTTTTATAGTTTATTCACTAAAAAAAGTGGAGAAAAGTGGGGGAATGTGGGGGAAAATGATTACCTTTGCAGCCAAACTCATAAAAAAAGCAATATAAAAGAAATACGCATGCGTTTTTTAGGTAACATAGAAGCCAAGATAGACGTGAAGGGACGCGCTTTCCTTCCCGCCACCTTCCGCAAGGTTTTGCAGGCCGGTGGTGAGGAACGCTTGGTGTTGCGCAAGGATGTGTTCCAAGCCTGTCTGGTGCTGTATCCTGAAAGCGTGTGGAATGAGCAGATGGATTTGTTGAGGTCCCGCCTGAACAGATGGAACCGTCAGGAGCAGCAGGTGTTCCGCCAGTTTGTGTCTGAGGTGGAGTTGATAACATTGGACGGCAACGGTCGTTTCCTGATACCGAAACGTTATCTGCGTATGGCGGAAATCGACCAAGACATCAAGTTTGTCGGCATGGACGACACCATTGAGATATGGAGCAGTCGCAAGGTCGAGGAACAACAAATGAAACCAGAGGACTTTGGCAATGCCCTTGAACAGTTGATGATGGTTGAGCAAGAATGACCCCGAAAGAGATAGAAGACGATGATAACGACTGCAGAGACATACCACGTTCCTGTTCTCTTGAAAGAGAGCGTCGACGGGCTGGATATCCAGCCCGACGGCATTTACGTAGATGTAACTTTCGGTGGCGGCGGTCATTCTAAGGAGATTTTGTCCCGCCTGGGGAAGAAAGGTCATCTGTATAGCTTCGACCAGGATGCTGATGCGGAGAAAAATATGGTTGATGATGATAGATTTACCTTCGTTCGCAGCAACTTTAGATATATCAGTCAGTGGATGCGATACTATGAAGTAGAGAAGATTGATGGTCTGTTAGGAGATTTAGGTGTGTCCAGTCATCATTTCGACGATGAGACGCGAGGTTTCTCTTTCCGTTTTGATGCTCCGTTAGACATGAGGATGAACAAGCGTGCCGGACAGACGGCTGCCGATATACTGAACAACTATAGCGAGGAGCAGTTGGCCGATGTATTCTATCTCTATGGAGAACTGAAGAATGCCCGTCGAATAGCCAAGGCGATTTGCGACTGTCGTCGGCAGCATGAGATAACGACTACGGGACAATTGGCTGAAGCTGTTGAACCTCTGATGCGTACTGAACGCGAAAAGAAGGATATGGCCAAGTTGTATCAGGCATTGCGCATTGAGGTCAACCACGAGATGGATGCCCTGCGTGACATGTTAAAAGGAGCTACAGAACTGCTCCGTGAGGGTGGAAGGCTGAGTATCATTACCTATCATTCGCTGGAAGACCGCATCGTGAAGAACGTAATGAAGGCCGGCAATGCGGAAGGTAAGGTCGAGCAAGACTTTTTTGGCCGTGTATCGTCGCCTTATCGGTTGGTTGAGAAGTTGATCACTCCCACAGAGGACGAGCAACAGCGCAATCCTCGCAGTAGAAGTGCAAAATTGAGAATAGCAGAAAAAGTATAATAGAATGGCAGAAAACAAGAAACAAGAAGAGATTCCCTTGGTGATCGAGGAACAGCCACAGGCAGAAGAACACGTTTCCGAAGCAGGTGAAGATGCCAAGGAATCGACACTCAAGGAAACGCTCCAGATGATTAAGGAGACAGCCAGCGAGGAAGACCCGAAACCTTCTGGTCAACTGAACCTGCGCACCATTCTGGGTGGTGACCTGTTGACGACGGAAGTAGTCCGTTCGCAGATATGGTTGTTTGTCTTGATTGTGGCCTTCTCTATTGTTTATGTTGCCTTTCGCTATCAGTGTCAGCAGGACATGATTGCTATTGACAAGCTTGAGCAGAAACTGACAGACGCCAAATACAAGGCTCTCTCCTCGTCAAGTACGTTGACGGAGAAATGTCGTGAGAGTCACGTCTTAGAGATATTGAAACAAAACCAGGACTCGCTGTTGCATCAAGCCGACCAGCCGCCCTACATTATAGAAGTGCCGGAATAAGAAGAGATGAGTAAGTTTGATAACGATAAAGTCATGCCTCGATACATGATGATTGCAGTGCTACTGACAGTCATCGGGCTTGCTGTGATTGGCAAGGCTCTCTATATCATGACTGCCAAAAAGCAGTACTGGACGGATGTGGCCGATCGCCTGAAGCGTGACAGCGTCAGCGTAAAGCCCAACCGAGGCAATATTCTCAGCTGCGACGGACAGTTGATGGCTACCTCTATTCCGGAATATAAGATCTTTATGGACTTTCAGGCAGCAGCTTTTGAGAAGGACGATTCGTTGTGGCTTGACAAAATAGATTCTGTTTGTAATGGTCTGAACAAGATTTTCCCGTCGAAGTCTGCAGAAGAGTTCAAGCACGATTTGGAGGAAGGACGCCATAAGGTCAATAAGAATGGTTCTATAGGCGCCCGCCACTGGCCCATCTGGAAACGTCGTATAGACTATAACACCTTTGTTGAGGTCAGCCAGTTGCCATTCTTTAATATGCCCCGTTATAAGAGTGGTTTCCATGACGAACCTTTCAATTCCCGCCGCCGTCCGTTTGGTTCACTGGCCATGCGTACCATCGGTGGATTGTATGGTGCCAAAGACTCTGCCTATTATGGTTTGGAGCTCTCCAACGACTCTATCCTCCGAGGTATTCCTGGTATCACGGGTCGTCGTAAGGTGCTGAATAAATATATGAATATCCCCGTGACGCTGCCTGTTGACGGTTGTGATATCGTGACGACCATTGATGTCAATATGCAGGACTTGGCTGAGCGTTCATTGTTGGATATGCTGAAGCGGCCAGAGGTTAATGGAGAACTGGGTGTGGCTATCCTGATGGAAGTAGAGACCGGTGATGTGAAGGCTATTGTCAATCTGATGCGAAACGAAAACGGTAACTACATCGAAGCCGTCAACTCTGCTATGAGCTATCGTTGTGAGCCAGGTTCGGTGTTTAAGACGGCCTCTATACTTGTTGCTTTGGATGATGGCGTATTGGGTGAGAATCCACAAGATACCAGTTACATCATCCATACAGGCGGTGGTGTCATGCCGATGTACGGTCGCGAGATGAAGGATCACAACTGGCGTCGTGGCGGCTATGGTGATATTAATGTAGCCAGGACGTTGGAGGTCAGTTCGAATATCGGTGTGAGCCATGTGATAGACAAGTTCTACCACAATGAGGCAGAGCGCTATGTCAAGGGTCTTTACAGAGTGGGTATCGGTCAGGATCTGAAGTTGCAGGATATCCTTCCTGGTTACCGTCCTCCTATTATCCGTATGCCTCAGCGTAAGAAGAACGGACGCTATGATGACAACTGGTATGCCACTACGTTGCCATGGATGTCGATAGGCTATGAGACGCAGATTGCCCCTATAAATACAGTAACCTTCTATAATGCCATTGCCAATAATGGTAAGATGATGAGACCTCGTTTTGTCAAGAAGATTGTGAAGAATGGCGAGACCATCAAAGAGTTTGAGCCAGAGGTCATCAAGGAGCGCATTGCAAGACCAGCGGCATTGAAGACCATTCAGACCATTCTGGAACATGTGGTCAGTCAGGGACTGGGTCGCAAGGCTGGTTCACCGTTGTTTAAGGTGGCAGGTAAGACGGGTACGGCACAGGTGTCACAGGGTAAGTCGGGATATAAGAGTGGTATAGTACAATACTGGCTCTCGTTTGCAGGTTATTTCCCTGCCGACAATCCCCGTTACTCTTGTATTGTCTGTATCAAGAAATCCGGACTGCCAGCCTCAGGTGGTGGTATGAGTGGTGTCGTATTCCATCATATCGCTGAGGGAGTGATGGCACGTCACCTGAAGATGAGTGTGGACGATGCCCATGACGAGCATTCGGTAGTCATTCCTGACGTGAAGAATGGTGATGCCGCATCGGCCAACTACATCTTGGGTGAGTTAGGCGTCAACAAGCGTGTCAGTCAGCCGGCCAAGGTCTATGGCGAGACTGTGACGCCCGACGTGACGGGTATGGGTGCCAAGGATGCCGTCTATCTGTTGGAGAGTCGTGGTCTGAAAGTAAAGATACAAGGCCGTGGTAAGGTGAAGTCGCAGAGCTATCCTGCCGGCAAGGAAATTGTCAAGGGCGGTGAATGTGTTTTGACGTTGCATTAATATATAATATAATAAGGTATATGAAGCTGACAGAACTATTGAAGCATGTTACTCCTCTGGCTATTGTGGGTAATGCAGAGGTGGACATTACGGGGGTGAACATTGACTCCCGTAAGGTAGAGAATGGTCATCTTTTCGTGGCAATGAAAGGTACGCAGACAGACGGTCACCGCTTTATTCCCAAGGCTATTGAGTTGGGAGCGAAGGCTGTGTTGTGTGAGGACTTGCCCGAGAATCTCAGCGGGGAAACCGCTGAGCGCGCGGACAACGTGACCTATGTGCAGGTTGCTTCGACTGAAGATGCTGTTGGAAAGGTTGCTACCATGTTCTATGGTGAGCCCTCACAGAAGCTGAAGCTGGTCGGTGTGACAGGAACCAATGGAAAGACCACTATTGCCACCTTATTATATAATATGTTTCGTAAGTTTGGTCACAAGTGCGGTCTGCTCTCTACTGTCAGCAACTATATCGAGGACGAGGTGATTCCTGCCGACCATACTACTCCCGATCCTATTGAGCTTAACAAACTATTGGCCAAGATGGTGGAAGCAGGTTGTGAGTATGCCTTCATGGAGTGTTCCAGTCATGCTATCGCCCAAAAGCGTATTGGCGGACTCAAATTTGCAGGTGGTCTCTTTACCAACCTCACTCGTGACCATCTGGACTACCACAAGACCTTCGAGAACTACCGTGATGCCAAGAAAGCTTTCTTCGATGGGCTGCCAAAGGACGCTTTTGCCATTACGAATGCCGACGATAAGAATGGTCGTGTGATGGTTCAGAATACGAAGGCACAGGTGAAGACCTATAGCACCCGTTCAATGGCCGATTTCCGTGCCCGTATCATCGAATGTCATTTCGAAGGCATGTATCTTGAAATTGACGGTCGTGAGGTTGGTGTTCAGTTCATTGGAAAGTTCAATGTCTCCAACTTGTTAGCCGTCTATGGTGCTGCAATTATGTTGGGGAAGAAACCAGAGGATGTACTCCTGGTGCTCAGTACGTTAAAGAGTGTAGCAGGTCGATTGGAACCCATCCGTTCACAGGAAGGCGTTACTGCCATTGTAGACTATGCCCATACGCCCGATGCTCTGGAGAATGTGCTGAATGCCATTCATGAGGTGCTGGATGGTAAGGGTGGACAAGTCATTACCGTTTGTGGCGCAGGTGGCAACCGCGACAAGGGCAAGCGTCCGCTGATGGCTCAGGAGGCCGTCAAGCAGAGTGACAAGGTCATCATCACCTCCGATAACCCGCGTTTTGAAGAGCCTCAAGATATTATCAATGATATGTTGGCAGGTCTCGACGCTAAACAGATGAAGAAGGTAGTGAGTATTGTAGACCGCAAGGAGGCTATCCGTACGGCTAGTATGCTGGCGCAGAAGGGTGATGTCATCCTCATTGCCGGCAAGGGTCATGAGGACTATCAGGAAATCAAGGGTGTGAAGCACCATTTCGATGACAGGGAAATCGTTAGGGAGATTTTCGGAATCAATTCGTAATAACGATATAAGGAAAGAATATGCTATACTACATTTTCAGATTCTTAGAGCAATATGATATTCCGGGTGCGCACCTCTGGTCGTATATCTCGTTCCGTTCGCTGTTGGCACTCATCCTGTCGCTCGTTATCTCAGCGTGGTTTGGTGAGTATTTCATCAAGTGGATGAAGCGCCGCAATATTGCCGAGACTGCCCGCGACCCCAGTATCGACCCATTCGGTGTAGAAAAGAAAGGTGTTCCCACGATGGGTGGTATCATCATCATTGTCAGTATCCTTATTCCTGTACTGCTGTTAGGACGTATGCGTAACATCTATCTGTTGCTGATGATAGGAACTACCGTATGGCTTGGATTCCTTGGTTTTATGGATGATTACATCAAGATATTCCGCAAGAACAAAGACGGTCTCAAAGGTATCTATAAGATCGTCGGACAGGTATCAATCGGTTTTATTGTCGGACTGACGCTTTGGCTCAGTCCAGATGCTGTAGTCCGTGAGAACGTGTCTGAGGTCAAGCAGAATCAGGAGATTGTAGTAAAGCACAAAACGGAGGCCGTGAAGTCGCTGCAGACTACCATCCCCTTTATCAAGAACCACAACCTAAACTATTCCAGTGTGTTATCGTTCCTTGGAGAATATAAGGTGGCAGCAGGTTGGGTATTGTTTGTCATTATGACAATACTTGTTGTGACGGCCTTGTCGAATGGTGCTAATCTGAATGATGGCATGGACGGCATGTGTGCAGGTAATTCGGCTATTATCGGTGCGGCGTTGTTGGTATTTACCTATATCTCGTCCCACATCATCTATGCGGCCTATTTCGACATTATGTATATCCCTGGTTCACAAGAACTGGTTGTGTTCCTTTCTGCCTTCATCGGAGCTATGGTGGGTTTCCTTTGGTACAATGCTTTCCCCGCTCAGGTATTTATGGGCGATACGGGTTCGTTGACTATCGGTGGTATTATCGGTGTTTGTGCCGTTATCATCCATAAGGAACTGATGCTCCCCATCCTGTGTGGAATCTTCCTTATTGAAAGTCTTAGTGTTATCATTCAGACACAATGGTTTAAACTGCAGAAGCGCAAGGGAAAGCGCGTGAGAGTATTCCGTGCCACCCCTATCCACGATACCTTCCGTAAACTTGACTCGCAGTTGGACCAGACCAGTACGTACATTCTGAAGGGATGGCCCCACCGTCCGTTCCACGAGTCGAAGATTACCATTCGTTTCTGGATTACCACGATTATATTAGCAGCATTAACGATTATTACTTTGAAGATTAGATAAAGATGAGTAAGATAGTCATATTAGGAGCTGGAGAGAGCGGAGCAGGAGCTGCCGTTCTGGCCAAGAAACAGGGTTTCGACGTGTTTGTCAGCGATATGTCGAAAATCAACGATAAGTATAAAAAGCTGATGGACGACCACCAGATCAGTTGGGAGGAGGGTCATCATACGGAAGAGAAGATTCTGGATGCCGATGAGATCATCAAGAGTCCGGGTATTCCCGACACGGCCCCGATGATTGTAAAGATTAAGGAGAAAGGCATTCATATCATCAGTGAGATTGAATTTGCCGGTCGCTATACCCATTCGAAGATGATCTGTATTACGGGTTCGAATGGTAAGACGACAACGACAAGCCTTATCTATCATATCTTCAAGGAAGCTGGCTATGATGCCGGTCTGGCTGGTAATATCGGTAATTCGCTGGCTCTGCAGGTTGCTGAGGATCCGCATGAGTACTACATTATCGAGCTCAGTTCTTTCCAGCTGGACAATATGTACGATTTCCGTGCCAATGTTGCCATTCTGCTCAATATCACGCCTGACCATCTGGATCGTTACGATTTTAAGATGCAGAACTATGTCGACGCTAAGATGCGCATCATCCAGAACCAGACGCCGCAGGATGCCTTCATCTATTGGAATGATGACCCGATTATCAAGAAAGAGTTGGAGAAGTATGATATCAAGGCCATCCAGTATCCTTTCTCTGAACTGAAAGAGAAGGGTAGTATCGGTTATATCGAGGAGGGACAGTATAAGATTGAGCAGCCCGAGCCGTTTAATATGGAACAGGAGTCGCTGAGTCTGACAGGAAAGCATAATATATACAATTCGCTGGCTGCAGGTATCGCCTCCAACGTCGCCGGTATCAAGAAAGAGGTCATCCGTAAGTCATTGAGTGATTTCCCTGGTGTCGAGCATCGTTTGGAGAAGGTGTGTACCGTTCGTGGCGTACAGTATATCAACGATTCGAAGGCCACCAATGTCGACGCGTGTTGGTATGCGCTGGAGTCGATGAAGACCAAGACCATCCTCATTATCGGCGGTAAGGATAAGGGCAACGACTACGAGCCTATCAAGCCGTTGGTGAAGGAAAAGTGTGCCGGACTGGTCTATCTGGGTGCTGACAACCAGAAGCTACACGACAACTTCGACTCACTGGGCATTCCCGTTCGGGACACACATTCCATGAAGGATTGCGTGGCCGCCTGTTACGAGATGGCCGAGCCCGGCATGACGGTGTTGCTGTCACCCTGTTGTGCATCGTTCGACCTCTTCAAGAATATGGAAGACCGTGGTGAACAGTTTAAGGAATTAGCAAGAAGTCTCTAGACAATCTAGAATCTCTAGAAATACTAGAATAATATGAACAATCGAATCAGTAATCTCTTCAAGGGCGACAAGGTCATCTGGATGGTGTTCTTCTTCCTCTGCATGATCAGTATTGTGGAAGTCTTCTCGGCTTCCAGCGGACTGACGTATAAGAGTCAGAACTACGTTGGTCCCATAGCCTATCACACCTTCACCATTATGGCAGGTGTCGTTGTGGCTATCCTCACGCTGAATATCCCCTGTAGGTATTTCAAGCTGATGACCCCTTTCCTGATACTGATTTCGGTGATTACCTTGCTTTGGGTACTGCTGGCAGGAACGAAAGTCGGTGATGCCGGACGTTGGATTAACCTGTTTGGCTTTACGTTCCAGCCTTCTGAGATAGCCAAGGGAACGATTGTATTGGCTGTGGCGCAGATTCTTGCCGCTATGCAACGGGAGAACGGGGCAGATAAAAAGGCCTTTAAATGGATTCTTTCGATTACCATTCCTGCTTGTTTGTTGATAGGTTTGGAGAACCTTTCTACTGCTGCCATGCTCTTTGCCGTTGTCATCTTGATGATGTTCATTGGGCTCGTTTCTCTGAAACAGTTGGGAAAACTGGTGGGCGTCATCGTATTTGTTGGTGTGGTGGCCGTTTCAATGGTCATGCTCGTGGGGCACGATATCAGCAATGAAGAAAAGACACTGACCAAGACGGAGCAGGTCGATCAGGCCAATCAGCCCAAGAAGGAGAAAAACTTCGTTGAAAAGATGTTCCACCGCGCTGACACGTGGAAAAGTCGTATCATGAAGTTTGGAAAGCCCAAACCGACCCCTCAGGAGTACGACCTTGACAAAGATGCCCAGGTAGCTCATGCCAACATCGCCATCGTGTCGAGCGGTATCATCGGCAAGGGACCGGGTAAGAGCACGGAACGTGACTTCCTGTCGCAGGCCTTCTCGGACTTTATTTATGCCATCGTCATCGAGGAATTGGGAATCGTAGGTGCTTTTGTGGTTATGTTCCTTTATATCGTCCTGCTTTACCGTTGTGCACGTATTGCCAGCCGGTGTGAGAACAATTTCCCCGCATTTCTGGCTATGGGCCTTGGGCTGTTGCTGGTCATCCAAGCGACTTTCAACATGATGGTTGCTGTCGGATTGGCCCCAGTCACGGGACAACCTCTGCCTCTCATCTCCAAAGGTGGTACGTCGACAATCATCAATTGTGCTTACATTGGAGCCATACTGAGTGTCAGCAGATCAGCAAAAATGAAGAAAGTGAAAGAAAATGAGCCAAATAAGGCTTGATTTGATAGAAAATTAGTACTTTTGCAAGCGTATTCTAAATACAACATATATGAACGACGAATTAAGAGTAATCATTAGCGGTGGCGGCACGGGCGGACACATCTTCCCGGCTGTGTCCATTGCCAATGCCATCAAGGCAATGCACCCTGATGCCAAGATACTGTTTGTTGGAGCCTTAGGCCGCATGGAGATGCAACGTGTGCCAGCTGCCGGCTACGAGATAAAAGGTCTGCCTATTCAAGGTTTCGACCGCAAGAACCTGTTGAAGAATGTCAAGGTGCTCTTTAAGATTTGGAAGAGTCAGCGTATGGCCAAGCAGATTATCAAAGAGTTCCGTCCGCAGGTGGCTGTCGGAGTGGGCGGCTATGCCAGTGGTCCGACGTTGAACAAGGCGGCAGCTATGGGCATCCCCTGTCTGATTCAGGAACAGAACTCCTATGCCGGTGTCACTAATAAGCTGCTTGCCAAGAAGGCTGCGAGGATCTGTGTGGCGTACGAAGGTATGGAGCGTTTCTTCCCGGCCGAGAAGATATTGCTGACTGGTAATCCCGTGCGCCAGCAGTTGTTGGAAAACAAGCAGACAAAGGCAGAGGCTCTTCGCACATTTGGTCTTGATGCCTCGAAAAAGACGGTGCTCATCATTGGCGGCAGCCTTGGTGCCCGTACTGTTAACGAAAGTGTCCTGAGTCACCTTGACGTCATCCGTCAGAGTGGTGTCCAATTCATTTGGCAGACAGGTAAGTATTATTATGAGCAGATTAAAGAACAGCTCGCCAAGGAAGCAAAGATAGAAAATATGGTGGTAACTGATTTCATCAGCGACATGGGCGCTGCCTACAAGGCCGCTGACTTGGTTGTCAGCCGTGCCGGTGCTGGTTCTATCAGCGAGTTCTGCCTACTCGGCAAACCTGTCATCCTTGTTCCTTCGCCGAATGTGGCTGAGGATCACCAGACGAAGAACGCCCTCGCATTGGTCAACAAAGATGCTGCGCTCTACGTGAAGGATGTTGAGGCTCCGGCATTACTGATGCCGCTGGCTATTGATACCGTTAAGGACGATGCAAAGTTGAAGAGTCTCAGTGAGCATATTTTAAAGATGGCCTTGCCTGCTTCGGCCGAAATCATTGCCAAGGAAGTGGTCATACTTGCAAAAAGGTAAAAAGGTAAAAAAGTAAGAAAGTAAAAAAGTAAATGGAATTAAAAGACATCAAAGCAGTATATTTCATCGGAGTCGGTGGTATTGGTATGAGTGCCATTGCGCGTTACTTTATCCATAGCGGAGTGGTGGTTGGCGGTTACGACAAGACCCCCAGCATCCTAACACGCCAGTTGGAGAAAGAAGGCGCTCTGATTCATTACGAAGAGAATGTGGACGACATTCCCCATGCCTGCCGCAGACAGGAGTCGAGCCTGATTATCTATACCCCAGCCATCCCCGAGAGCCATCAGGAATTGAAGTATTTCCGTGAGCATGGTTTTGAGATTCAGAAACGTGCGCAGGTGTTAGGTACCCTGACGCGTAAGCATAAAGGATTATGTGTGGCAGGCACTCATGGTAAGACGACCACGTCGACGATGTGTGCGCATATCATGCACCAGAGTCATCTGGACTGTAACGCCTTCCTCGGCGGTATCTCCAAGAACTATGGCACGAACTACATCCTTTCCGACTCGGATTATGTGGTGATTGAGGCTGACGAGTTCGACCGCTCGTTCCATTGGCTGTCGCCCTACATGACAGTGATTACTTCGACAGACCCCGACCATTTGGATATCTATGGCACCAAGGAGGCCTACTTGGAGAGTTTCCGTCATTATACGGAACTCATTCAGCCTCAGGGTGCGCTGATTATCCATCGCGATTTGGAGATGAAGGAAAACCAACCTTCGGGTGTTCACCGCTATGACTATGCTCTGAATGAAGGTGACTTCCATGCCGAGAACATCCGCATTGCCAATGGTGAAATCACCTTCGACTTTGTGTCGCCTATCGAGTCTATCAAAAATATCCAGTTAGGTCAGCCTGTACCTATCAACATTGAGAATGGTATTGCTGCAATGGCGATGGCTCAGCTTGCAGGCTGTACGGCAGAGGAGTTGCGTATCGGCATGAAAACCTATAGTGGCGTTGAGCGTCGTTTCGATTTCAAAATCAAGAACGACCACCACGTCTTCCTCTCAGACTATGCCCACCATCCGAAGGAAATCTACCAGAGTGCGCGTAGCATCCGTGAACTGTATCAGGACCGTAAGATTACAGCCATCTTCCAGCCTCACCTCTATACCCGCACCCGTGATTTCTACAAGGATTTTGCCGATGCGCTGAGTCTGCTGGACGAGGTTATCCTCACGGAAATCTATCCGGCCCGTGAGTTCCCCATCGAGGGTGTTACCTCACAGCTCATTTACGACAATCTGCGTCCTGGTATCGAGAAACAAATCATCCAAAAGGCTGATGTCTTACAGTTCGTCAAGTCCCGTGATTTTGACGTGCTCATCGTGTTGGGTGCAGGTGACCTTGACAATATGGTGCCTGATATCACCAGGATTCTGAATAACAAGAAGTAGTTAAGAAGTTAAAGAAGTTAAGTAGTTAAGAATACGACATGAACGTCAATTGGAAGAAATCATTCATCATCCTGATAGACACTGTGCTGGCTGTCTATCTTGTTCTCGCCATCACGGCTTTCAACCGTCCTGACGAGCTTTCCGATGTGTGTAAAGAGGTGAAAATCGACATTGCGAAAGGTGAGGTGAAAGGATTCCTAACTCCAAATGAAATCAAGCACCAGTTGCAACATGCTCGCCTTTATCCGTTAGGTGACCCGATGAGTCAGGTGTCGGCCCGACGCATTGAGGAGTCGCTGCTCAAGAATGCCTTTGTGGAGAGTGCCCAGTGCTATAAGACGCAGTCGGGTCGTGTCTTCATCAAGCTGACGCAACGTCTTCCTGTGGCTCGTGTGAAGGCCGACAACGGCGAAGACTACTATGTTGACACGCACGGCAATATCATGCCGAACACCCAGCACGCCAGCGACTTAGTGATAGTGACGGGTCATGTGACGAAGCAATATGCCAAGAAGGTGTTGCCCAATGTCGGCAACTTCCTCATTCAACATAAGATGTGGCGTTCGCAGGTAGAGCAGCTCAACGTGTTGGCTGACGGCTCGATGGAAATGATTCCGCGTGTTGGCGATCATGTCATTTATCTGGGTCAGCCCACCGGCATTGCCCGCAAACTGGAACGTTTGGAGAAGTTTTACAAGTATGGCCTGAGCAAGGCTGGCTGGAACAAGTATTCCTATATCAGTCTGGAGTTTGACAATCAGATTATCTGTAAGAAGAGAAAGAGTTAAGAAGTTAAGCAGTTAAGAAGTAAGAGAAGTTAAAGGAGTTAAGTATATGGCAAAGGACTTTATCGTAGCTATTGAACTGGGATCATCGAAGATTACCGGTATTGCGGGAAAGAAAAACCTTGACGGCAGCATTCAGGTGCTGGCTTGTGTCAAGGAGGATTCCTCGTCGTGCATCCGCAAAGGTGTGGTTTACAACATCGACAAGACTGCCCAGTGCCTGACGAACATCATCAACCGTCTGGAGAAACAGCTCAAGACGGGCATTACTCAGGTGTATGTTGGTGTAGGCGGACAGTCTATTCGCTCTATTCGCAATCTGATTGCCAAGGACCTGCCTAACGGCACGCAGGTCACGCAGGACATGGTGATTGAACTGATGGACGAGAACCGTAACATGAAATATCCTGACCAGCAGATTATCGACGCTGCGGCGCAGGAATATAGGGTGGATTCGCAATTCCAGCTCGACCCGGTAGGCATTCAGTGTAATCGCATTGAGGGCAACTTCCTCAACATCCTGCAGCGCAAGTCTTTCTATGCCAACCTCAACAAGTGTTTCGAGACGGCGGGTATCAACATCGCCGAGTTCTACCTCGCTCCGTTGGCATTGGCCGACAGCGTGCTCACCGAGGCTGAGCGCCGTTCGGGCTGTGCACTGGTCGACTTGGGTGCCGACACGACGACGGTCAGTGTCTATTCGAAGAACATCCTGCGCCATTTGGCCGTCATTCCCCTTGGTGCTAACAATATCACCAAGGATATTGCTTCTTTGCAGATGGAGGAGAGCGACGCTGAGAAGATGAAACTCAAGTACGCTTCGGCCTTTACGGAAAACAACGATATCGACAACAACATGAAATACTCCATCGACCAAGACCGTCAGGTGGAGATGCGTAAGTTTATCGAGATTGTCGAGGGACGTTTGGAGGAAATCATTGCCAACGTGTGGTGTCAGGTGCCCGAGGAGTTTTGCGACAAGCTGCTCGGAGGCATCATCCTTACCGGTGGCGGCGCGAACCTGAAAGATATCGAGAAGGCCTTCCAGAATTATACGCACATCGACAAGATCCGTATCGCCAAATTCGTGACGCAGACCATTACGTCGACCATTGCCGACATCAATGCCCACGACGGTATGATGAACACCGTATTGGGACTGTTGGCGAAGGGTGACATCAACTGTGCTGGTGGTGAGCTGCCTTTGACGGGCGACCTCTTTGCCTCGCAGCAGCGTACCGTTACGACGCCCGAGACCCTCGAACAGCGCCGGGCCCGTCAGGCTTCTGAGACTCCCGCTGGTGTGGTACGTACGGCTGAGGAGGTCCGTCGTGCTGAGGAAGAGGCTTTGCGCAAGAAGGAAGATGAGGAGCGTCAGGCCCGTGAGAAGGCCGAAGAGGAGGCCCGCGAACAGGAACGCATCCGCAAGGAGAACAGCTTTTGGAACAAAGGTTGGAAGAAACTTAAAAACCTTGGCGAGACCATTCTCGGTCCCGAGGAAGAATAAACGGGAAGCAGAGTAATCATAATTACTAATTTCTAATTTAAAAAAGATGGATAATAACATATTGCTCGACTTTGGCGAGCCCGAAAAAGAAAATAGCATCATCAAGGTGATTGGTGTTGGTGGAGGTGGTGGCAACGCCGTCAACCACATGTATCGCGAAGGCATCCACGATGTTACCTTCGTACTGTGTAATACCGATAATCAGGCGCTGAACGATTCGCCTGTTCCCGTCCACCTGCAGCTGGGTAAGGAAGGCCTTGGAGCCGGTAATCGTCCTGAGAAGGCGCGTGCTGCTGCGGAGGAAAGTCTGGACGACATCAAGAACCTGTTTAACGACGGCACCCGTATGGCTTTCATCACTGCCGGTATGGGTGGTGGTACGGGTACTGGTGCTGCTCCTGTCATTGCACGTGTGTCGAAGGAGATGGGTATCCTGACCGTAGGTATCGTTACCATTCCCTTCCGTTTTGAGGGTGATCGTAAGATTGACCAGGCACTGGATGGCGTCGAGGAGATGTCGAAACACGTCGACGCCCTGCTTGTTATTAATAATGAACGCCTGCGCGAGATATATCCCGAGCTTACCGTGCTTGATGCTTTCGGCAAGGCCGACGACACGCTCAGTGTTGCTGCCAAGTCCATTGCCGAGATTATCACTGTTCACGGACTCATCAACCTTGACTTCAACGACGTCAAAACCGTGCTGAAGGATGGCGGTGTCGCCATCATGTCGACAGGTTATGGTGAGGGAGAAGGCCGTGTGAAGAAGGCTATTGACGATGCCCTTAACTCACCGCTGCTCAACGAGAATGACGTCTTCAACTCGAAGAAGATTCTGCTTAGCATCTCGTTTGCCGGCAATAAGGACGGCTCTGGTTCGCTGATGATGGAGGAGATGAACGACGTCAACGACTTCATGGGCAAGTTCGGCAACGATTTTGAAATCAAGTGGGGACTGGCCACTGACCCCGAACTGGGCAAGAAGGTGAAGGTTACCATTCTGGCTACCGGTTTTGGTATCGACCGCGTCGACGGTATGTCAAGCCACCGCCAGCATCGTAACACGCAGGAGGAGGCCACCCGTATTGCTGCCGAGCAGGAGAAGGAAGCCCAGCGTCAGGACCGTCGCAACCGCTACTATGGCGGCGACGGACAGAGCAAGCGTTACAAGCGCCGCCCGCATATCTATCTGTTCCGTCCTGAGGATTTGGACAACGACGACGTCATCTCCGCTGTGGAGCAGACACCCACCTACAAGCGCACCCGCGAAATCCTTGACAGTATCTATAGTCAGGCCTACGGCGAGGATGTCCCGCAAAGTGCGGAACCCGCTGTTCCTCAGCCCGCTGAACCCATCCAAGGAACCATCAAGTTCGGATAATTATATTAGAAGGATTAAAGGGTGGTCGTGACCGCCCGCCAACATCAATAAGCACGCCCGCTCGCAATAATGAGCACGGGCGTGCTTATTAATATGCACGTCCGCCAACGACCGGCTACTTAGGCAGTCTCTCCCTGTTTCCTCCCCTGTAAAACCCTGTTTGTCCGCCACTCTCCCCCTGTTTGTACGGCTCTCTTCACTTGATTATCAATTGCTCCGCTACTGCTACAAGGTAATTTGAACAGAAACTCCGTGTTTTTTTTTGTGTAGTTTTGAACTACGAGCTTGTAGTTTTTCCGAACGTTTTTCTATCGGTTAACATCTTTTAACTACAATCTTGCCGTCTTTTCCGTCTTTTTTGTCTATCTTTGCAACCGAATTCCTAGAAATTTGAGATAATTAATTATAAAAACCATTTAAAATTTAAACAGTATGAAAAAGTATTTGATGATTGGATTTGCAGCTATCGCATTCGCAAGCTGTTCAAATCACGACTTCGAGACAATGTCTCAGGAGCAAATCGTTAAGGCTGAGTACGACGCAAAGTTCATTGCAACTTTTGGTCAGCCATCCCGCACCCAGACTTGGGGTTTTGGTGCATCTACTCGTGCCTTCACGCGTTCAGGTAATACCAGCGGAAGTTATACTCCATGGCCTGCAACTCATGAGTATACTGATGCATCTGGCAAGGTGATTGCTGGTGCTAACATGAACTGCAACGAATGGGCTGACCCTGACAAGTATTTCGGTGGTTGGATTGTTCCCGATGCTCTTACACCAGGACAGAAACTGCGTGTGCAGAAATTCTTCCAGGCTGTTACGGAACTGAGCTATGAGGATCCTGGGTACGCAAACTTCTTTGTCCAGCAGGTGTACACTGGCGGCACCAGTGCCCCTACGACAGGCAACAATGAATCAACAGCAGCCGCTGATGGTACAGTACACGCTGGCAAAACACTAAATCAGCTTACCGTCGGTACTGCCTGCTCACATATCAATAACTTCAATGAGGGAACTTCCACTGAACGCGACGTGCTGAATAATGAA
>Ga0310786_10003859_pt1 | contig 21354 bp, 18 predicted proteins | sample AusTroGonzalo_MG_FD_203881 | JGI IMG/M metagenome (GOLD analysis project Ga0310786, IMG submission 203881) | Bovine rumen microbial communities from tropical cattle in Woodstock, Queensland, Australia - Gonzalo_03 (v2) (version 2) | ecosystem: Host-associated > Mammals > Digestive system >...
GTGGCATTAGCACTTATCACTCCTGCTGCTTTTGCTTGGAACGTGGTCACTGGCAAAGTAAATGCAAAAAATCCTGCCGTAAACCCCAGCAGAACTGCAACCACCAAAAATATTTTTGTCAATGACTTTTTCATATAATTAATTTACCACAATTTGAAATATTTTTCCAAATATATTAGCAAATTATTTTAATTTTTTAAATTATATTTAAATTTCAATTTTTTAATTAGCATTTCTTTGTCTTTTTGAATTTCATTTTTTTCAATTTTTTTCTGATTTTTTGTTTTCGTCATCAAAAAATATCTCAATTCATCCAGACAATGGTCATCTTTTTTGATTGGAACATCATCATCGCCCCACCAATAATTTTTTATTTCGCGAATCAAATTTACACAATTTTTGAAAATAAAAAGCCTGCTTTTCCCCTCTGCATTTTTGATATAAGACTTTACAACAGAGATTCCTGCAAACAAATCTTTGTTTACATTTGAATTTGTAATAATTCCCTGTTCATAAAAAAGTTCAACAACATTTTTTGTGCTGGCAAGTGTTCTTTGTTTCGCGGCAGAATCAATCCAAGCTTGATAATTTCCTCTGCTATCAGTTTTCCAATGCAACTTTTCCGCAATCTCTTTGATTTTTGCCGCATGATATTCAATTGTCTTTTCGCTGTCGTAGTGCTCTGCAACAACATAGACATTTCCGTCAAAATCTGTGGCATAAAAATGTGCAGAAAGAGGATTATGCAAACCAGGATCAATTGATATGCAATCCTGCCAATCAAAAGGAATATCAAAGGGTTCAATCACATTTACATTTTCGTCAAATTCACTATATACCATGCCGCAATTCTGCATAAATTTCCCATATCTTCGGCTTTCAAGTTCATCCTTTGACATTGATTTTGTCAAATTTTCAATTTCTTTTTTTGGCAAAAATGGATTATCGGCCCACTCCATAGTTTCCATCCAAATTTGTGGATCTTGTTTTTCATTGAGGTAAATTGTTTTATAAACCCACGTCAAACCTTTCAGTGGGGTCATTGTTCCAAAAATATCACCTTTTTTGTCAAAGACTCGCATCTTACATTCGTTGTAAATGTCCTCTGGTGGCTCTTCGTCAAACCAGACATAATCAAGAGATGCTCCCTGAAATTTTTCTCTGCCCTGATCACAACTTTTGAAACCAATTTTGCTGGTTCCACCAGCACAGGACTTGACAAGAATAAAATCAATCACTCCATTTTCTGCACTATCTTGACCACCACTCACCATGACAATTTTTTCGATAAGATAACTTGGCAAATATTGCAAAATTTTTTTCTGTGCAACATCTCTTTGCACCTGCCTTGACAAGCTTACAACCCAGCCTTCTGTTGGTTTGTTTTTTCGATATGGATGTAGCCCACAAGCCATGTAAACGACTTCAACCGCGCCACACTCTGTTTTTCCTGAACGATTTCCTCCAAACACCCACCTATTTTTCTTTTTACATTTGTGAAATAAAATTTGTTTTTTATGTTTTTTCTTTGATTTGTTGTAAAAATTCAAATTATTTTCCAAAAATCTTTGATGCAATATTTTTTCCAATTTTAAAATTTGTTTTGTTATTTCAAAAGACATTTTAACCTCTCAAAAATAGACATTTTTATTCAAGACTCGCCAAAATTTTACTTTCAATATCAAGTCCAAAATTTTATACTAATGTCATGAAAAAAATTGTAATTATTTTGCTTTTTGTTTGGCTGTCGCTTGCTGTCGCACAATCCCAAAACATGTGTTATGCAACAGAACAAGAATATTATGCGAAAATACAAACGGGTGGAGCCTATTTTTACTCTTCACAAGACGAATTGACGTCCATGTTTGAACTTCCATACTCATACTTTGTCAAAACCAAATATGCCACAGACAAATATTTCTCTGCAACTTACAAAAATCTCAACGGCTATGTAAAAAAAGAGGATGTTGTTCGCATGAACGGAAACCCCCAACAACCTTTTGCCAGCGCAACTTTCAAGGCTTTTGTGTCAAACTATTTGTATGCCAGCCCGACACAAACAAGCACAACCATCATTGACATTTCAACAAGTGATATTTTGGCATATTATGGCAGAAAATCCGGTGAACAACTAAACAGCCAAACCAACACATGGTTTTTTTGTTCTGTTGAAAAAAATGGACAACTTTACTATGGTTACATTTTTTCTGGCATCACAGATTATTTGACAAACATTCCAGAAAACACCGAAACTTTTGAAGTGGTCAAAGACTCTGATTCTGGTGAACAAAACAAACAAATTGCCACACTTTCAACAAAAACAAAAATCATGCTTATCATCGCCATTGCAATACCCAGTGTTTTGATTTTGTATTTCCTTATCAAACCAAGCAGAGTGTTGGCATCAAAAGCAATCAAAAATCAAAAAAGAGAAAAGAAAAAAGTGCACCATGGGGATTATTTTGAATTTGATGAAAATGAGTTATAACTACATTGCAACTGCCCTGTTGATATAAGATGAGGAAAGTTCAATGCTTTCATTTTCTTCTCCTTTTGAATATTTTGAAAAAACTGACTTTATCCAATTTTCATTTTTCAAAACATCGGCAAGCTTTGAATCTGTGTAACCTTTCAAATGCAACATTTTTGCAAAAGAACTTTCTGCCGCATCAATTCTGCGAAAAATTGTCCTCATGCTAATTCCAAATTTGTCTGCAAGCTCTCTTCTTTTCATGCCGTCAATGTAACACAAAATCAACAATCTGGCATCATCCGTTTTCATCTTTTTTAGACATTGTTCTGTCAAAAGTTTCAAATTGATGAGAGAAACCTTTCTCTGTGACAAATCAATTATTTTTTGAGAAACCGACAAAGCATCATTGCGAAAATAATTTGTTAGACTGACATTTCTGCTGCTCAATCCGGTGTTTAAAATAATTTTGTCAATTGCTCCGCAAATACGTTCCAAATATCTGTAAACTGACAAAATCGTTTTCGTCCAAGCCAAATTATTTTCCATGAATAGCCTCCTTTGTTTATACAAGCACGATTATAAAGTTGGAAAAATTCATAGTCAATTTTTTGTGTCAAAAATTTGCGGTATTTTGCAATATTTTACAAAATTGAAAAGAAAATGACGCCCAAAGGGCGTCAAAAATGCCTACCAACGTGATTTTAGTTATAAAAAAAGAAAGGTCTTATTTGCCTTTCTTTCTGTTTTTTCTTGCTTCTTTTCTTTGAAGTTTTTGTTGTTTTTTCGCCTCTTTTTTATCAGCTTTTGCCTTCTGTTTTTTCTCTTTTTCAGTGAGCTCTGGCTCTGGCAATCTCTCCATCAAAGGCTCTGGATTTTCAAGGTATTTCAGAAGAAGTTTGACACTTTTGCCATAATACAATCCATCACAAATTCTTTCATCAAGAGAAAGCCCAATGTCAAATCTCTTTTCAACTTTAACTTCACCATTTTCATCCACAACAGGAACATTTTTTGGTTTGCCAAGAGCAGCAAAAATGCTTGTGTTTCCAAAGTTGTAAATATGATGGTAAACCTTATCAAGTTTGATTGATCTCAAATCTGTCAAAAACAAGCTTGTGTGAAATGGGCTTGCATCAATAAGTGCTTTTGGCAAGCAATTGTGTTTGTCCATTTTTCTCGCAATCCACATAAATGTTTTAAATGCCCAATTTGGAAGATGGTTCAAAATGTTTGCAGTCTTTGCTGTCTTGTGTGTCGCAACTGGTGTGGTAAACTTTGCAACCTCATCTCTGAATCTCTTTTTGATTTCTGGCAAACTTTCTCTTCCCGTGAAATAAAATTTCAAAGTGTCTTCGTCGCCATCATCGGTCAATTTCTTTTTTGCAACAATGGAAATTGACACCCATTTTCTTTGATATATGATGCAGTTGTTGACAAAACGATTTGTTTTTGGTCTCTCATACAACATTCTCACAATTGCAGCAAGCAAAACATCGGTGTAACCATAAGTCTCTCCCGTTTTTTCTTTTGTCTCTTGAATCCACTTGTCAAGTGGTGCACAAGGAACACTCTGTGTGAAATAATTCACAGCATCAATTCTTTGTGGCATAAAATATGGGCCAGCCTTTTCAATAATTGGCAAATCTTTAACTTTCACACCATCATATCTTTTACTAAACATTTTTATCTCCTACAAATCCATTTTTTGAGAATTTTTTTCTAACCAAATTCTTTTCCCTTCCGTTTTGACTCGGAACGTAATATATCTTATTTTTCAAATTGTCAGGCATATACTGCTGTTTCACATATCCGCCATAATCATGTGGATATTTGTATTTGCCATGTCCATCTTTGTTTGTGCTTGGATGATTTTTGAGATGATTTGGCACCAGATCTTCTCTTTCATTTTCTGCATCTGCCATAGCCTTGTTCATCGCCACAACAACACTATTTGATTTTTCTGCTTCACAAATGTAAATTATTGCATGTGTGAGTGTCAAATAACATTCTGGATCCCCCAACTTTTCACACGAAGTCAATGCACTGATAGCAAGCAAAAGAGCATTGCTGTCTGCCATACCAATATCTTCACTTGCATGGGCAATCATTCGTCTCGCAATCACTTCTGGCGCAATGCCAGCTTTTATCAATCTGAAAGCATAATAAAGTGCTGCATCAGTGTCCGAACCACGAAGTGATTTGCAAAAGGCTGACAAATAGTCATAATACATGCTCTCATCAATGGAAAGAGGCCTTTTGTTCAGACATTCTGCCATCGTTTCTTTGTCAATATGTATGTATCTGTCTTTTCCAACTTTTGTTGACAGAACGGCAAGTTCCAAACCATTGAGTGCATTTCTCACATCACCATTGCAAGCAAAAGCCAAATATTTGATTGCCTCTTCATCAACCTTGGTTTTATATTCTCCCAAACCTTTTTCTTTGTCTTCAAGAGCTCTTTTCAAAACCTTTTCAACATCTTTTTGTGAGATTTTTTTAAATTCAAACACACTGCATCTTGAAACGATGGCTCTTGTCATGTTTGTATATGGATTTTCAGTTGTTGAGCCAATGAAATATATGCTTCCTTCCTCAATCGCCTGCAACACACAATCACTCTGTGCCTTACTCCATCTGTGACATTCATCCAAAAGCAAATATGTGTCTTTCCCAAACATTTGTTTTTGTGTTCTGGCTCTTTCAATCACAGCCTTTGCATCTGCAACACCAGAAGAAACTGCATTGAGTTTTTCAATGTTTGCATCAAGCATTTTTGCAATGATGTTTGCAAGCGTTGTTTTTCCTGTTCCTGGTGGACCATAAAAAATGCAGCTCCCAACCGAACCAGTTGAAATGGCACGATAAAGGAGTTTGTTTTTCCCAACAATATGCTCTTGACCAACAAACTCTTCAAAATTTGTTGCTCTCATTCTCTCTGCTAATGGAATTCTTTGGCTACTATCCATGTTATTATTATATCAAATAGTGTCACAATAACAAAACAATTTGAAATATTTAAAACCCGAAACACAAAGAAATTGTTTCTCTGCTTTTTAATGTTTTTACATTGATTCTTTGGGTGTTGTAAAAGTGTGTTTTTCCCACCTGCAAAAATTGTTTTTCTCCAACAACCACAACAATCTTTTTGTAGTATGTTCCATTAAAAACTCCAAGCTCCCTCAACCCAATCTGTTTAAACTTGACAAAAGACAAATCTTCTGCCTCTTTGACAAACAATCTTTTGTATGTCATATACTTTTGCTCCAACGCAAAATCATTGGTGTCATTGAGCCAATTCAACCAAATTTGTTGCGGTAAAATTCGATTGAAAAAATTGTCAAATTTGGGGTTCTTGGTCTTTACTTTGAGATTGAAAATTTCTCTCGTTTTCTGTTGTGACAAGTGTGAAAGTTTTTCCATTGATCTTCTGTTTTTAACCAAAAATTCCTGTTCTCCAAAGTTAAAAAACAAGCATTTTTCTTCATTCGGTTTCAATTTTATTGATATTTTTGCATTTATACAACAAAAAACAGAATTTTCAAGACCATCAACATTTGAAAAAGAAAATTTAGCATTTTTGCAAAAATAGTTGAAAAACATCTTACGTTTTGTCAACAAATTTTCAATCAAAATTTTTCTGTCTTGTCTCTTGAAAAAATAGTATCCTTTTGGCAAAGGTAGATTGATTTCAATGCTCTGAACTTTCTCCTTTTTTGCTCTGTTTGTCAGTTTGAAAAACATGTTTGCGCCATTTAGCACAAACTCTTGATAATCAAACAAAACATCGTTTTGATAACAAATGTATTTGAGAACAAAAGGCTCAAATTTCACATTAAGAATCTGCCCGTTCCATTTGACAAATTTGTCTTTGAAAACCACATTATAATTTGAGGCTGACGGATAGTTTATGTTGAGCTTATCCACATTCTCCAAAAACTTTGACGAACCAAACTTTGAATAGACGAAAGCACTTTTCAACTTGTGTACCTTCTCTTCCTTGATTTTTCCCAAACTTTCAAACGGCAAAAGCAAGTTGAATTCCTCCTCCTGTTGCGCCAATTCAAAAGCCTGCAAAAGCCTTTCGTTCAATTTTTTTTCAAATTTGAAAATTGGTTTTTGCGTGTCTATCCCCTCTTTTCTCAAAACCGACAAATCAACATCTTCTCCATACACTATTGGAGCATGGAATCTTATGCGATTTAAAATGGCACTCTTCGCCTTTTCAACATATTCTTTTCTTGTCATGACAACATTATTGACAATATACAAAAAATAAGACAAAAAATGAGTATTGACAATCTACGATTGTTACTTTATAATATCTCTGTACCTAAAAAATATGCATAAAACCACAGGAGAACAATATGAATATGGCTTATCACTCACTCAAAGATGAAATTGGAGAAAAATATTTTTCAGAAGAAACCATTGTTAAATATATCAAAGCAAAGGTAAAAAACAATCCAGATCACAAATTGCAAACTTTTGATTATAATCTTTTTGATGAAAGTGGAGTATCTTTGTTTTGTTATGCAATTAGCAGCAACACAAATTGGCTTTTTGAGAAAATGGTCAAAGCATCTGAACAAACAGATGGCAGTTTGCTCTATTTTATCAAGTATACAAGCCCAGAATATCCAATACACACAATTTGTAGGCTTGGAGATTATGACAAATTTTTGGCGCTATGTAAAACACCGGGTGCACAAATCGTAACACAATTTCAAAATCTCAAAGATCAAAATGGAGACTCTCCTTTTGAAGTGCTATCAAATTTGCCAGAAGTTGATTCTCCAAACAGAGAAGAGGTTAAAGCTGGGAAAATTAAAATTGCAAGTTATTTGGCATCACATTATCCAAAATGTATCAAAACGACACATGAAAATGAATATGAAGAAACAAAACCATACACTCAACATGTGAGAGATAAAGGTTTCCCAGAATTTGCAGCAATTCTTGAAGCCCACTCAATAACAATGTCAAAATAAAAAAGAAGACTATTTTCATAGTCTTTTTTTTGTTGCAGACAGCCTGTAAGCCGAGTTCTGTCGTGGATGGTCATCTATCCAGACCTGCTGTCGCCAACAGGTTCAAGCGATACTTTTGTTGAACGTGAAAGAACACACATCTGTTCAAACTTAATCTTGCATCAAGTGGGGTTTACAGAGCAACGATTGTTACCAACCGCCCGGTAGGCTCTTACCCTACCTTTCCACCTTTACCCTTTCGGGAAGTCTATTTCTGTTGCACTATCCTTGAAGTCGCCTTCACCAGCCGTTAACTGGCACTATGTTCTTTTGATGCTCGGACTTTCCTCTCCGTGCTTCTCGTCAGCACGCAGCGACCATCTGGCTGTCTGCTTTTATCATTATATCACAATCAAAAAGCAAAATCAACCCACATAGAAAATTTGGCGTACTTTGTTTTTCTTTTTATCATAGGTGAAGCCTTGCATTGCACCATCTTGTGACACTTTGATTGAAACTCCATATTTTGCCATTGTCTTCGCTGCGGCAAGTCTTCCTCCGCCGTCACTACCAGCATCAATCTTCACAATTGCTCCAACAGCTATGATTGTTCCATCATGGTCAATGATTGTTGCACCATCAACAGAAGTCATTTCTTCAATAAGTTTTCTGTCAAGCTCAAAAATCTTTCTTCCGGAAATAATCTTTCTCATTGTCATTGTTTTGACATAGTTGTTGGTTTCAAGAAAATCACTATAACTCATACTGAATTGATCAATAACATTTCTTGCATTTCCAAGATTGTAAAGTTTCCCTGCTTCTTCAAGTTCAATCTTCTTTTTTACATTGAAATGATCCTCTGAAACAATATCAGCAGCATTAATATGAATCAATGCATCTGTTGTTGTGTCATTATTCAGATACACAACACAAGCACCATTATATGCAAAAGAACAATCCAAAGCCGTGTTATAAATGGCACGCCTGATCATCTTTGCTGTGTATGACACATTATTTTGCAAAAGGCGAATAATTTCATCATGGCAATAAACACACCAATTTCCATTTCTTCTTGCATACATAAGTTGACGTGCATAAAAAATCAAAATATCGCCCATTTCAGTCAGGATAATACCAATTCTCTTGTCATTGCAAACCTTTGCGACCTTTCCAAATTTGTAAGGTGCAATTGTGGCGACGTGGCGTGGATTTTTAAGCGCAACATAACCCAACATATAGCCTTTGCTGTCAAATTCAACAAAAGATGATGTTCCATTTGTGAAAAGTGCAAAAAATTCGCTATTCAAAACAGAACTACAATGCACACTATGATCCTCATTATTTGCAGCCATATTCACCATAACGCCAAGAGAAATTTTTGAACCCTCATATGTTCTTGTCGCCCATTTTTCCATGTTGTTGATCACACTCAAAATTGTGTTTGCCGCATCACCATCTGCGATACTTTCAACAAGGGCTTTTTCAATAGCCAAAGATTGCATTTTCGCAAGATATGCACCATCTTGCACATTTGACAAGGATACCAAATTCAATTCATTAACAATTGATCTAATCAAATTTACTTCAAAAGCTTTGAATGCTTGTCCTCTTTTTAAAACAAGACGATAATCATCGGCTCTTGTAGGTTTTAAAAGAATAGAGCTCCCCTTTCCAAGAGCAACTTCCAAGTCTCTTGATGAGGACTCTATTTCACCTGCAAGATAAGAACCCGTAAAAAGTGGCACAACAAGTTTTTTTACAACATCATAAAACTCCTCTTTTGTCACTTTTCACCTCCAACAGAAAATTAAAAGGTTCACTTATATTTTTATAATAAATTTTATTTTATTTTCTGTCAAGCGTTTTTGCATCATTGTCCCATTTTGAGTTGTTTTTCAAATTCGTCTTTAATTATTTTGAGAGCTTTGTTCTCAATTCTTGAAATATATGACCTTGATATTCCAAGTCTGTCTGCAATTTCTTTCTGCGTGAACGCCCTTTCACAAGCAATCCCATACCTCATGTGGACAACCTGTTTTTCTCTCTCGTTCAAAAATTTTTCAATAATATTTTGAATTCTTTGCATTGACAATTTTGTTTCAACCTGTGAAAAAACTTCTTCCTCATCTGACGAGAGCACATCTTGAAGCTCCAAATCTTTGTCGTCCTCACTTCCTGTTGTGATGCTGTTTAGTGAAACAACATTTTTATGCTTTTTATTTGCCCTTATAAGCATCAAAATCTCATTGTTGATACATCGTGCCGCATACGTGGACAATTGGACATTTTTGCCATAATCAAACGAATCTATTGCTTTGATCAGCCCAATTGTGCCAACAGACAACAAATCATCTGCTTCAAGTGAATTTGTATATTTTTTGACTATGTGTGCCACAAGTCTCAAATTGTGTGCAATTAGTTTTTCTCTGGCGGAAACGTCTCCTCTTTTCATTTTTGTAAAAAGCTTTTTTTCTTCTTCAATCGTGAGTGGTTTTGGAAACCCTTGTGCTGTGTTTACAAAGTTTGTAAAAAGGCAAATTCTGCTTAAAAAATACGCAAAACTTTCAACAACCATAGTCCATTCTCCCCCATGGAAAATATATATGTAGAATTTTGTCAATTTTTGACAATTTTCTTCAAAATGCCTATTGACAAAGAGTCGTTTTTATGATTTAATATCTGCCGTAAAAGAGGTAAAAAATGGAATTAAAAATTCAAGAAGAAAAATTGAAAAAATATCTTAAAGGAAGTGTATTAAAAAGCAACACAACATTAGTAGCAACGACACAATATGCAAAAACGCTTTCTTTTGAGGTTTCAACATATGACGAAACACTTGTGTATAAATTGAAAATTGGGAAATTGTTTAAAGACATGCAAATCAATGAAGAGGCCGCAAGAGAGCTTGATCCAACTGCAAGAGAAACTTTAAGACTTACAACTCAAACAAATGCTGTTAAAGTTTTCAAATCAGCAATAGATGCCCTTTCTTTCTATTTTGCAGATGCATCAAAAGAGTTGTTTAGCCAATGCAAACTTCAAGCTAACACAAATGTTTCTTTGCTTGGACAGCCAAATTGTGAATATCAAGAAATCAAAGCAAAAACACAAACAGCATTTGCAGTTCTTGCAACAAGAGCATTGTCAACAATGCTTGCAACCTCAAAAAGTTGGTGGGTTGCCGATTCAAGAGCTGTTTATGGAACAGAGAAAGATGATTGCATAATTGAAATGAAACCGCTTTCACAAAAAGAAGCTCAATTATACAGAAGTTTTTCAGACGAAGGTTTCAAAATTTCATTCACAAATGAAAAAGTGGAAGACCCATCAATAGACTTTTCAAAAATGTAAAAAAAAAGTATCCGCTTGGATACTTTTTTGATTTTTATAATTTGGTTTTTTATAGATAAATCTTGTAAATCAACCAATCCACAAAGCTTGTTGGCAAAATCTTCACAAGAAATTGAAGAAGCCATGCAGGAAGTGGTCCATAACCACCACAAAGTTTGCAATATGGTGGTTTTTTCTTTTTCACAAGTTTGAGCACTTTCTTGGCAATATAGTCAGGATCCTTTCCATTACGTTCTTCCTTTTCCATGCTAACAATGCTGTGCTTTTCTTTTTCATCATTTCCCGTTTCCTTGATTCTGGCATCTGTAAAGCCTGTTTTTGTGTCAGTTGGAAGGAAAGTTGTGACATGGATTTTCCTCTGTCTCAATTCTGTTCTCAATGCTCTTGCAAAGGACAAAATTCCTGCCTTGCTTGCGCTGTATGCTGCTTGATATGGAAGAGGCAAAATTGTGGCAAGTGATGCGGTGAACAAAATTTTTCCGTTTTCGTTTATGTGTGGAATAAACATTTTTGTCATTTTCATATGAGCAAGAAGGTTTACCCTCATGATTTTGTCAATGCTTTCAATTGATGCATTTTCCACCAAACCAGCAATTCCAAAACCTGCATTACAAAACAGAAAATCAATTTTTTCTACATCCGAAAACAATTTTTCACAAGTTGAGACAAGTTGATCGTCCTGTGACAAATCACACACATATGATTTTTCAAAAACATCTTTATCACCAGCTTTGAGTGAAATGTTGTAAATTTTCACTCCTTCTGTTTTCAACCTTTTTGCAATCGCAAGACCAATTCCGCTATCTCCACCGGAAATGACTGCAACCTTTCCTTCAAGCACTCTTTTTTTCATACTATCTCCTAAAACAGCCCTTCAACAAATTCTTTTGCATTGAAAGTGTCAATATCTTCAACCCTCTCCCCTGTGCCAACAAACACAACAGGAAGTCTGTATTCTTTTTCAATGGCGATAATCACACCACCCTTGGCAGTTCCGTCCAACTTTGTCAAAACGATTCCATCAATCTTGGCATATTCAGCGAAAGCATTGATTTGAGAAAGTGCATTTTGCCCTGTTGTGGCATCAAGCACAATAAAGTTGTATTTGTGAGCCTCTGGATATTCTCTATCCTCAATTTTCTCAATCTTTTTGAGCTCTTCCATCAAATTTGTCTTTGTGTGAAGTCGTCCAGCTGTGTCAACAAGCAAAACATCCGTCTTGTTTGCTTTTGCACTTGAAATCCCATCAAACACAACAGCAGCAGCATCTGCGCCCTCTGCATGTTTGATTATCCTTGTTTTTGTCCTTTGAGCCCATTGTTCAAGCTGTGATGATGCCGCAGCCCTAAATGTGTCTCCTGCAACCAATGTGACCGATTTCTTTTGATTTTTGAAGTAATTTGAGAGTTTTCCAATCGTTGTTGTTTTTCCCACACCATTAACACCGATTATTGTGATGATAGCAGGATATTCAATTGTGATTGCCGGAGCATCTTCAAAGTAAGATGTGATGATTTCTTTCAAAAGAACTCTCACTCCATCTGCTTTTCTTATTTTTCGTGCTCTTGTTTCTTTTCGGAGTTCTTCCACAATTTCAAGAGAAGATTTGACACCTATATCACAAGAAATCAAAATTTCTTCAAGCTCGTCAAAAAGTTCATCAGAGATTTCTCCGTGTGAAAGCAGTGCATCAATCTTTCTTGCAAGGGCTTCTTTTGTCTTTCTTAAAGCCTCACCAATTTTCTTGAAAAGTCCCATTTTCTCTCCTATTCTTTATCAGCTTGTGCAACAGCATCAGCAAGTTTAACAGAAACAATCTTGGAAATACCCTTTTCCTCCATTGTCACACCATACATACAATCAGCAAGTTCCATTGTTGGTTTTCTGTGTGTGATGACAATAAATTGTGTTGTTTCTGAAAGTCTCTTCAAATATTGTGCAAATCTTTCAATGTTTGCATCGTCAAGAGCTGCTTCAATTTCGTCCAAAAGTGAGAAAGGAAGTGGCTTCAAACGTAAAATTGCAAACAAAAGTGCAATTGCGGTCAATGTTTTCTGTCCACCAGAAAGCAAAGACAATTTGAAGTTCTTTGTCTGTCCTGGAAGTTGAACAACAATTTCAACACCCGCTTCCAGTGGATCTTCTGCTTCTGTAAGTTCAAGTCTGGCATTTCCGCCTCCAAAGAGTTCTCTAAACACAATTTGGAAACTATCGTTGATTTTGTTGAATTCTGTGTTAAATTTCGTCAACATTTCGGTCGACAAGTCTTTGATGATCTTCACCAAATCTTCTTCCGCTTTTTTGAGATCAGCAGATTGTGTTGACATGTCATTGTATCTTTCAAGCAAGTTCGCGACATCTTCAATAGCATGAACATTGACATAACCCAAAGCAGAAATTTCTCTTTTGAGTTTGTTGATCGCAATCAATGCTTCTTTAATTTCAAAGTCTGGTCTTCTAAATTCCAAACATCCGTTGTATGTCAAGCTGTATTCTTCATAAATACGTTCTTGCATGTTTTCAAGTTCTGTATCAACTTTTGTGAGGTTTGCTTCTTCTCTAAATTTCTTGTCATTGATAACAGAAATTTGTTCCATAACAGAAGTTTTATCTTCATCAATTTTCTTGATTGTTGAAGCAACAAAAATCTTGCTATTTTCAAGGTTTTCTCTTTCTTTTCTGATTGCTTGCAACTTGTCTTTCGCCTCTGATGGTTTTGCATTGTCAATTTTCTGTCTTATCATTTCTTCTGCACTGGCAATAAACTTTTCGTTTTCTTCCAAATGAGATTGCAAAGCAACAATGTTTGAATGTTGTTTATCTCTCTCAATGGCAACTCTTTGAAGTTCATCTTCAACAGCTTTGATTTTTGCTTCACAAGATGCAATATCAACCTTGACAATCGTCATATTTGCAACAAGTTCATCTCTCTCCTGTCTGACTTGATTGTATCTCTCTTGTTTTTCTTTCACCAAGAGGTCAGCATCTTCTTTGTTTCCTGAAAGAGCATTTTGAACAATGCTGTTCTTCGACAAGTCTTTCTCAATCAATGCAAGTTTGTTTACAACAGAAGTAAGTTCCATCTGACAAACCTTCTTCTCTTCTTGCAAATCATCAAGCACATTTTTGGTTGCTTGGAACTTTTCTTGTTCTTTGGCAAGTTTAACTTCAAGTTCTCCTCTCAAAACAGCAACTTTTCTTTCTGCTGCCTTTGAAGCATTGAGGTCAACCATGAGATAGTCAATCTTGTTTTTGTACTCATAGTCTTTTCTTTCCAATTTTTCAATTTCGTCTGCAAGAGTTTCAATTTCTCTTTCTCTGGAAATGAGGTTTGTCACTTCTTGTTTTTTGCTTCCACCAGTCAAAGAACCTTGTGTGCTTACAACGTCTCCATCAAGTGTGACAATCTTAAACGAATATCTGTTTGTTTGTGCAAGTGCAACAGCTGTTGCCAATGTGTCAACAATCACCGTTCCACCAAGCAAATTGCTGATGACATTGTCAATCTGTTTGTCATAAGAAATCAGTTTGCTTGCAACACCAAACACACCTTTCTTTCCTGCAACAAGACTGGCATCCATGTCATGCCTTTTCATGCTTGTGATAGGCAAGAAAGTTGCACGACCAAATTGGTTTTCTTTGAGGTAAGAAATCAATTCTTTTGCACCATTTTCATTGTAGGTAACGATATTTTGCACAGCATTGCCAAGTGCAACTTCAATGGCTGTTTCAAATTGTGCTGGAACTTTGATTAAAGAAGCCAAAACTCCAACCATTTTGCTGTTGATTGCAGAATTTCTTTCTCTTTCCTTCAAAATACGTTTAACGCTATATGCATATCCCTCATATTCTGCTTGCATATCTGACAGAAGTTTTCTTCTGTTTTCATACACTTTGATTTGAGTTGTCATGTTTGCTTTTTCTGCTTGCAAATTTTCAATATCTTTTGAAGAAACATAAATTCTTCCAGCAATTTCTTCTGCTTCGGCAGACACTTTGTCATATTCTGCCTTTGCCTGTTCAATAATTTTTTCACATTCATCATAATTTGCTTGTGCATTTGCAAGTTTTTCTTCCAAATCACTCAAATTCTTTTGCAATGTGCCTCTATTTTGAATCAACAAGTCTTTTTCTGTTTCAAGTCTTGAAACACTGCTCTTGACATCTGAAAGAGAACCCAATGTCTCAATGATTTTTTGTTGTGATTGACCAGCTTCCACTTCACTCACAGACATCTCATCAATGATTTTGAGATGTTTGTCTGTCATTTCTTCATAAGTGGAATTCAAAACATTCAATCTTTCTGTCAATGTTTCTTTTTCTGCAATTTTTTCCTTCTCTTGCTCATCACAAGCCTCAATCACAATGTTTGCATTTGTGATGTCAAGATTGATTCTGTCGTTTTCTTTGTTTGTGAAGTTGATTCTTTCTCTTGCAACTTTTGTTTCACCTTCTTGTTTTTCAAGTTCAACGGTAAGGCGCAAAAGTTCGTCATTCAAGCCAGCAATTTGTTTGTCAAATTGAGAAAGTTTGTCCATGTTTTGCTCATATTCTCTTGAAAGCCTTTCAATATCACTCTGTCTTGCGGCAAGTTCTTCTTCCAAAGCCCCCATCTTTTGCTTGATTTGTCCCTTCACAACATGAGCATTTTCATATTGATAAACATAGGCATTAACTTCCAAATCTTTGAGCTGCCCTTTGTATTCCAAATATTTCTTTGCATCTTCTGCCTGTTTGCGAAGTGGCCCCATTTGTCTGTCAATTTCGGCAATGATATCGTCAATACGAACAAGGTTTTCTCTTGTTCTTTCAAGCTTTCTTTCCGCCTCATCTTTTCTTGACTTGAATTTTGCAACACCAGCAGCTTCCTCAAACATTGCACGTCTTTCTTCTGGCTTTTCATCAACGATTTCAGACACTTTTCCTTGTCCAATGACAGAATATCCACTCTTTCCAATTCCGCTGTCAAACAAAAGTTCTGTGATGTCTTTCAAACGGCATGTGTTTTTGTTGATGAGATATTCGCTTTCACCAGAACGATAAAGTTTTCTTGTGATGGCAAGTTCATCATAAGCAATGTTGAAAAATCTATCTGTGTTGTCAAAAGTGAGTGTAACTTCACAATAAGACAAACTTTTTCTCTTCTCTGTCCCTTTGAAAATAACGTCTTGCATGTTGTCACCACGAAGTGACTTTGCACTCTGTTCTCCCAAAACCCATCTAATCGCATCTGAAACGTTACTCTTCCCGCAACCATTTGGTCCAACAATCGCAGTAAAACCTCCGTTAAATTCAATAACGGTTCTGTCAGCAAACGATTTAAATCCGATCATCTCAATCTTTTTAAAATACATAATCTTTCCCTAATTTTGTTATATTTTTATAATTATTCTTCCGTAAACAGCTTGTTTATTGCAACATAAGCGCAGTTTTGTTCTGCCTTTGTTTTATCTTTCCCATATCCTGTGGCAATCAAATCCTCATCCATATAAAACTTTGCCTGAAAATAGTCTTCAACCTTTTCCGTTTCATACTTCATCGTGCATTTGAAATTTGCCTGAATCAGCTCTTGAAGCTGTGATTTATAGTTGTCATCCTCTGCTGTTTCAAAACCTGCAATATGCAATTTTTCAATGACAAATTTTCTTGCCGTTTCCATATTGCTATCCAAATATATCGCAGCAATTATTGCCTCAACAACATCTCCTTTGATTGCTGGTGTAAGCTCTCCATTCAAACTTTTGCCAGTGATAACATCACCGCCAAGTTTCATTTCATCAAAACATTGTGCCAAATGATTTTCTGAAACATAATGAGCTCTCAAAATTGTAAGCTCCCCTTCTTGTTTTGTGCTGTGAGCAAACAGATATTCTCCAACCAAAAAATTGAGTATGCTGTCTCCCAAGAATTCCAATCTTTGATAGTTTTCTTTTGATTTTGACGGATGAGTCAACGCCGTTTTGATAAGTTTTTCATCTTTAAACTTGTAATCAATTTTCTTGTCAATCATTTGGAGCCTCCATTTTGGATGAAAGCTCTCCAACCATCTCTTCAATTTTTTCGTTCAATTTGTTTTCGTACATTTTTGCAACCTGCAAAATTGTGTTGCAGAAGTTGTCAGCATTTCCAGAGCCATGCGTTTTGACAACAAGTTTTTTGCACCCCAAAAATGGTGCACCACCATATTTGTTGATGTCCATTTTTTGTTTCATTCTTTTAAATCTGCCCATCATCAATGCGCCGATGATCGAAAAGACGTTTTTCTTTGCTTCTTTCTTGATCAGTGCACTCATGCCATGAGCAACTCCTTCAAGAGTCTTCAACAAAACATTTCCAGCAAAACCATCTGCAACAATGACATCCACATCACCAGACATAAGTTCTCTTGCTTCAACATTTCCTACAAAATTTACAGGAATGTTCTTCATGAGAGCATGCGTCTCTTTCGTCAATTCATTGCCTTTATGCTCTTCAACACCATTGTTGAGAAGCCCCACTTTTGGTTTGTCTGTGTTTGTTTCAATGGAATAATATGCCGAAGCCATGATTGCAAAGTGCAACAAATGCTCACTCTTGCAATCAACATTTGAACCGCAATCACAAAGCATGACAGGTTTGTCAACAATAGTTGGCAAAACAGAACAAAGTGCAGGTCTTGAAATCCCTTTGATTCTGCCAATTTTCAAAATGGCACCAGTAAGCACGGCACCAGTGTTTCCGGCAGAAATCAAACCAACAACATCTTCATCTTCTTTCAAAATGTCAAAAGCTCGTGCCAAAGACGAATCTTTTTTCTGTCTTATTGCAAGAGTTGGTTGGTCATCATTTGTGATAACCTCTTTTGCATCAACAATTTCAATTCTCGTTTCATCTTTTGGCAAAAGTGGCAACAAAATATCTCTGTCGCCAGTCAAGACAACAGAAATATCTTTTCTCTTTTTCAAAGCAAGCAGTGTTCCGTCAACAACTGCCTGTGGAGCATTATCTCCTCCAAAAGCATCAACAACGACTTTCATAGAATTCTCCATTAAACAATATTAATATAACAAATATAGTCTATAAAAGTCAAAGAATTACGAATCAAAACACCTTTTTGAAATAAAAAAAATCCAGCCCAACTCGACTGGAAATTTTTGTTTTAGTTTTTCTTTGTTTTTTCTGCAACAACCACTTTGTTTTTGTATGTTCCACACTTTTTGCATACTGCATGTGGAGCTTTAAGTTCGTGACATTTTGGACACTCAACAAGTGTTGGAGCTGCTGCTTTAAAATTTGCAGAATTTCTTGTGTTTCTTCTTTCTTTTGAAACCTTATGCTTTGGAACAGCCATTTTTTTTCTCTCTCCTTTTGCGATCTAATTTAAGAAACGAAAATCGTTTTAACTTACTTTTGCTTGCTTATTTTAACTTATACATTTTCTTTTGTCAAGTTTTATTTGGCTTTTTTGCCACATTTTTTGCATGCTTTTGCATCAACAAGAGCTTTTGCATCTCTTGCAATCATCAGTTCTTCGTTTGTTGGAATGATGTAAATCTTCACTTTGGAGTTCTTTGCAGAAATAAGTTGAACCTCACCACGTGTGAAATTTCTATTTTTCTCTTTGTCAAGAACAATTCCAAGGTGATCAAGATCACCAGCAATAGCCTCTCTTGGCTCTGCCCCATTTTCACCAATTCCACCAGTGAAAACGATTGCATCAAGGTTTTTCACAACTGCCAAATAACTTCCAAGGTGTTTTCTTGCAGCATAGCAAAGCATGTCAAGAGCAAGTTGACATCTCTTGTTACCTTCCGCTGCGGCCATTTCAACAGATCTCATGTCGCTGTCAACTCCGGAAACTCCCAAAAGTCCACTTTGCTTGTTGAGATATGTGATAGCTTCATCAACAGAAATATTTTTGTTGTGGCAAAGATATTGCACAACGGTTGGATCAACATCGCCAGAACGTGAACCCATCATAAGTCCTTGAAGTGGTGTCAATCCCATTGTGGTGTCAACACTCTTTCCATTTTGAACTGCTGAAAGAGAAGATCCATTGCCAAGGTGACAAACAATGATGTTTGTTTCCTCAACAGGTTTTTTCAACAATTTTGCTGTTTCAAGAGTGATAAATCTGTGACTTGAACCATGAAAACCATATTTTCTGATATGGTATTTTTGAGAATCTTCATATCTGATTGGATAAAGGTATGCTTTTTCCGGCATTGTTGCATGGAAAGCCGTGTCAAAAGTTGCAACTTGTGGCACTTTTGGCATTGCTGCCTGACAAGCCTTGATTCCTGCGATATTTCCTGGCATGTGGAGTGGTCCAATTGGCACAAGTTTTTCAAGATTTTTCATAACTTTTGCATCAACAACGACACTTTCTTTATATATCCATCCTCCTTGCAAAACTCTATGTCCAACAACATCAATTTCGGCAAGTGATTTCAAAACACCATAGTCTTTGTTCGTCAAAATTGCCAAAACTTTTTGCACTGCATCCTCATGGTCTTTTGCACCATCAAATTGCATTGATTGCCCATTGTGTTTGTATGTGATAAATGGCTTTGCAAGCCCAACTCTTTCACAATTTCCTTTTGCAATCACCTTCTCATTGTCCATATCAATAAGTTGATATTTTAAAGATGAACTTCCTGCATTGATCAATAAAACTTTCATTATTTTTGCTCCTTCTTTTCTTTATCTTCACATTGAAGTGCTGTCACTGCACTTACAATGATGATATCTTCAATTGTGCAACCTCTTGAAAGGTCATTGACTGGTTTTTTCAGACCCATCAAGATTGGCCCAACAGCAGTCAATCTGCCGTAATATTGCATTGTTTTGTAACACAAGTTTCCCGACTGAACATCTGGAAACACAAGCACGTTTGCTTGCCCTTTGAGTGGGCTGTCTTGACACTTCACTCTTGTCACTCTTGGCACAACAGCAGCATCAAGCTGAATTTCTCCGTCACAAACAACGTCTTTTTCTTTCTTTTTGAACTTTTCAAACCCTGCTCTGACTCTGTCAACATCTTCACCCTTCCCACTACCTTTTGTGGAATGAGACAAAAATGCAACTTTTGGTTCAATTTCAAAGAGTTCTGCAAATCTCACCGCATGAGAAGCAATGCTTGCAAGAGTCTCGCTGTCTGGCTTTTCAATAAGCCCACAATCTGTCAGCACCAAAGGTTTTCCCTCTGTGAATTTGTTTTTGCCACAAATAAGTGTGCAAGAGCTTACAAGTTCATTTTTTTTCTTTGCCTTGATGATTTGAAGTGCAGGTCTAATTGCCGTGGCTGTCGAACATTCTGCCCCAGCAACCATACCATCTGCATAGCCACATTCAACAAGAAGAGTTGCAAAATAATATGGGTCTTTTTCAAGCTCATCAGCCTGTTCCATCGTCATCCCCTTTTCCTTTCTCTTTTCATACAAGGCTTTGACAAGCTTGTCTCTGTTTGGAAAAGTTACTGGATTGACAATTTCAAAATCTTCAAAATGTTTATCTCTCAAAATCAAGGCACTTGCATCACCAACCAAGAGTGGTTTCACAATTCCTTTCTTTCTCAAATATCTCACAGCCTCAAAAGTTCTGTCTGAAAAGCTTACTTCCGGAAAAACAATTGTCCTTGTTTTTTTCTGTGCAAGCTTCAATATTTTCTTCACTTTAAACATAAAAACTCCATTCAAAAAAATACAATAAAGTATCTATGTTCATTATAGAGTTTGGACACATTCAAAGTCAAACAAAAAGTGGTGAAAAATGAAAAATAATAGCACAAAAATTAAAGGACAGGAAACTCTTAAAATGCTGACAACATTTTTGGTTTTATTTTTTCTTTTTTGCATGATAACAAACCCATCAAAATACATTTCAAAAGCCTTTGATGGTTTGTCCGCATGGGCTTATAACGTCCTGCCAAGTGTGCTCCCGTTTATGTTTTTTACCAAGGTTTTATCTTCTCTTGAAACAATGCCAAAATTGACAAAACCATTTGGAAAAATCTCAAATTTTATCTTCAAAACCCCTTCCATTTCTTTCTATGCTTTTTTGATGGCGATTTTGTCTGGTTACCCTGTCGGTTCAAAGCTGGTTGCGGACTTATATTTGCAAGGCAGAATCACAAAAACAGATGCAATCAAAATGACCTCTTTCTGTTCAACATCAGGTCCTATGTTCATTGTCGGAGCAGTTGGAACAATCATGTTTCATTCCACACAAATAGGACTCATTTTGTTTGTCAGCCATGTGATGGGGGCAATTGCAAATGGCATTATTTTTAGATTTTACAAATCTAAACATAGCGAAAAATTAGACTCAAAACAACAAATTTCGACACCTTCCGACATCAATGAAATTGTGTTAAACTCCACACTTTCAATTCTTTCTGTCGGCTGCATAATCACAATCTTTTTTGTTGTTATTGAATGTTTTTCTCCTTTGTTTTCACTCTTTCCAATGCCAATTTCTTCCATGCTTGAAGGAATTGTGGAAATCACAAAAGGGTGTCTATCTTTGTCATCTCTTTCAAACAAATTTTTTGCCGTTTGCGCAGCACCATTTGTGATAAGTTTT
>Ga0310786_10003860_pt1 | contig 21344 bp, 5 predicted proteins | sample AusTroGonzalo_MG_FD_203881 | JGI IMG/M metagenome (GOLD analysis project Ga0310786, IMG submission 203881) | Bovine rumen microbial communities from tropical cattle in Woodstock, Queensland, Australia - Gonzalo_03 (v2) (version 2) | ecosystem: Host-associated > Mammals > Digestive system >...
AGGGGATATGCTGATGCTGGAAACGAAGAGATTTATAAGATACATTAATAGTTAATCGTATGGAACAGAATACTGTACTGTTTAGAAATAAAGGAATGTATCAGGACCCATCGGTGAGTAAATCATCCGATGAGTTTGCTTTTAATAATATCAATATAAGGATTACTGCTGTTAATGATACTACGCAGTTTTCTGTTACCAATGAAAAACTTCCATCAACTGTATCTTTTAAGACTTATGTTGATTCGGTTAAAACAGATGGCTCTGTTCTTGGAGAATATCTTGGAAGATGTATCATTGATGATTATCTTGTATTGTTCACCCATCAAGTTGTGCATGGTGAGCAGGAAGATATAATACACGACAGGATATATAGATGCTGGATTGAAGGCAACGATATAATATATGAAGAGCTTGTGGATAAAGACCTTGGTTTTGTTGGTCCAGTAGAGACTGTTGGAAGTTATGAGAGAGAAGATATAATTAAAGTATACTGGGTTGATGGGCACAATCCTAATAGGGTTATCAATATAATGGCTGATACTCAGCCAGATAGCTTTGATTTTCTTCCTATTATAGGTTCAAATATTCCATCAATATCTATTGAAAAGATTCCAGACGGTTTTGGTGTATTTCCTTCTGGTACAATTCAATACTTTGTGTCATATTATAATACATTTGGCCAAGAAACTAAGATATTGAATGCAAGCGAATTAACATATATTACAACAAATACTGGTGGTGGTAGTCAAGATTCTACTATTAATTGTTCATTTAGTGTTACAATTAATAATATAAATACTCAATTTGAGTATCTTAGGCTATATTCTGCAACAAGAACATCTATTGATGGTCCATTGAATGTTAATATAGTTTGTGATATTCCTATTGATGCAACATCTATAAATGTTGTAGATACTGGTAAATCTCAAGAAGCAATAGATAGTACAATATTATTATATGCCGGAGGAGATAATTTTATAGCATCTACTCTTGAAGATAAAGATAATGTTTTATTTTTCGGTAATATAAAAATAGATAATAGTGTTATATTGTCTCAAGAAGACATTACTGCAATACGCTCATCTCTTAATGATTCGTGTATATCTTTTGAATATAGGGAAAATGAAAGCATTCTTGATTCTGATGTTAATCCTGTAAAGCATTTTAAATTTGGAAATTTCTATAGATTTGCAATACAATTTATAACAGATAGGGGCGAAAGTACAGATGCTGTATGGTTCTGTGACGAGCAATGCAGATTGGCTCCTGCGCATAGCAGTAATATAGATTATGTTCCGTGCGTAAAATTTACTTGGCCATCAGATGTTCTTTCTGATATAAAGGCAAGATATCCTTTTTATAGAATACTTATAGCAGAAACAAACAGTTCAAATAGAGCTGTTGTTGCGCAAGGTATTCTCAATCCAACCATATTTAATGTTGGAGAAAGGAAGAATAAAGAACAATTTACAAATATATCTTATATCACAAGACCAGAAAGAACATTAAATTCAATGCATCTTGAAAGTCTTGGGCCACATTATATAGATAATCACGGGTGTTGCAGGTATGATTATACTACAAGATTTGAAAATTCTGAATTTTCGCAAATAGATAATTTGTATGCTCCCATATTACAGAATGAACATTACATAGATGATTCATATTATTATATAGATAAATCAATAGTTACTCTTGACTCTCCTGAGATTCATTATGGAGATATAACAAATATAGATGGTTTAAAGTTTAGAATAATTGGAATAGCTAACGATATTGATACATATAGGGATTATTCTCTACAAATAGATAATCCTTGCTCGAAACCACATATTACATCATCTTTATATGGTGGCAAAATCACAATACATTCATCTGCTGGAACAGATGAAAATATGAATACTACATTAAAAAGTGATTATGTATATGGTGTTAGCCTATTTAATAATGGAGCAGACCCGATATATCCATGCATTAGCATGTGGCATAAAACTGGCTCTTTATTTGATACGGATGATTCTTCCTTTGATAATTATAAAGAAACAGAATATCTTAAAACAAAGAAATTCGCATCGTATTCAAAAAGTTTGCAAACAAACTACTTTGAAATATTTCATTATCCAGACGATGATGTTATAGGGCTTGAAATAAATAGTATATGTACTGGGCTTCATGATGGATTAAAAGATGTTATACAAACAAAAGCAAATGATTCAATATCAATAAACGATACTAAATATATAGGATGTAATTATGATAAATTACTTGCCAATTCAAATCCATATGATGTTCAATATCTTCAGGGAGGATACAGTTCATTTGTAACGTATGGACAATCTACTGCTCCCGTTAGAATAAGAGCATCATATTCTCCTTGTGCAATTATTGATATGACATCAAGGATACTTCCATATATGTCTGGTTCAGTTACACAATGGGCCCTTGATTCTATTTATGATATAAATGTATCTCAACCATATGTTCCAGTATGGGATGCAGACAGCACAATGGATTACTGGCAAATTGGTATAAATCCATCATTTTTCAAATATAGTCAGCTTGATACAATAGATATATCACAATTCTTATTTATTGGAGAGCTATATAAAGATTTGTCTGTTAATGAATTATATGGTAATATAGATAATCTTAAATGGATTCCTGCCGGGCCAATTAAAAGCATTACTGAAGATACCCTATCTTCGGAAACAGAGGGCGACACGTTCTTTCAGAGATGGGATTGTTTAAGAACAGTTCCATATGCAGAAGAAGATGAGAATAGTGTTATAGATATAGCATCCTTTATGGTTGAAACATATGATAATGTTGAAAGCTCATATAGTTCAAATAAAGGATATGATAATATGCTTCTTGCAAGACAATCTAACTATAATAGATTAAATCATGCATATAACCAATCAAATAATATATTTAGATACAACTCTTGGTATAAACTTCTTTCTCAAGATAAGTTCCCTACAGAATTTGCTTTGTCTCTCAATAAATCAATAGCATCAAAGACAGATAACTGGGCTAACACATCACTATCTAATATAGAGAATGTTGATGGTAGATATGGCAAGATAAATGCAATAGAGAAGCTTAATGACACTCTTGTGTGCTTCCAAGATAAGGCAATATGTGTAATCAACTTTAATAATCGCACACAGATATCCACAGAGCAAGGAACTCCTATTGAGCTTGCTAATAGTGGTAAGGTAAATGGTGTTACATATATTACTACCAACTATGGTTGCAAGAACAAGTTTAGTATAGTTAATGCAAAGACTGGACTTTATTTTATAGATGATGAGAATAGAGCATTTGTAAGAATAGGTAAGGATGGTATTGCTGATATATCTACATCTTGTGGAATGTCAGTATGGTTTAAAAAAGCAAATGCTTATGGACAACCATTTGATGGCTCAAGCCAAGACTGGAATTCATTTATCTGTGAGTATGATAGCAATAGGGGAGACATTTATATAATGTCTAACACTTTCTATCATACAGAGCCAGATGCTTGCCTTGTATATAATGAATTTACGGGAACATTTACTTCGTTCTTCAACAATAGTATAAGCCACTATTATAAAAACATTTGGAATAATGGTGGAGAATCTTATGGAATAGATAATGGACTTGCTGGTATATCTGCAAAGAAATTATTTGGTAGTACAACATATGATAATTCATACTCTATTGATTATAGAGTAAATCCAGAACCTCTTGTTGACAAAACATTTACCAATATAGAATATATCGCTGACATGCTTGATGGTTCAACTGTTGAGAGTCCGGTCATATCACAAACAATACTTAAAGGTAAATATGCATTTAATAAGATATATTGCTCAAATGAATATCAGACAGCTACTGGAGATTTGACGCAAGAGCAATATGGAGATAGTTCTCTTCAAACTAAATTTAGAATAAGGAGAGCTGATATACCAAGACCATCAGGAAATTATGGGCTTGATAGAATGAGGAATCCTTGGATACATCTGAAGCTATATAAGCAACAGTCTGGAGACAATCAAGACACAGAGCTCATGGAATTCCACTCGCTTGCAGTTAAATATTTTAAACAATAATTAATTAAGTTGGCAACTCATAATGGGTTGCCACTTAAATTTTTGTTAAATAGATTGTACTACTTGAATATATTGTATATATTTGCTTCATTAAGAATATTATAGGATAATAATATGTCTAAAGCTAAAGACTCATTTTATAAAGCTTGGAATAGTACAAGCTGGGCAGATAAAAGCGTTGCTGGTATTCAAGGAGCATCAGGCATCCTTGGAGCGTTTGGTGAAACTAGTAGAATAAAAGATACATCAAACTACCAGAATGAAATAGATAGTCTTGCTAATACTCAATTTGGCTATGGAGATTATGATTCTCTTATGGGAGCATACACTCCTTCTACTATAGATAAGTTGAGTGTAGATGACCTTCGTGCTTCTGATGGAGAGAGAGCTCTTGGAACGCTTAAAGGTATTGGCTCTGGTGCAATAGCAGGAGCACAAATAGGTGGTGTTCCCGGTGCAATAGTAGGAGGTGTTGCAGGATTGCTTTCTGGTGGACTTGGAATGATTACAGGTAATCAAAAAGCTGCCAGTGAAGCAAGAAGGCTTAATCAAGAAGCGGAAGAAGCACAACAAAGATATATAGCAAACTTTGCTAATAACGCACAAAACATATCTCAAAATAAATTTAATGCAGCAGCTCTCAATCTTGCTGCTTTTGGTGGATTCCTAAAAGATAGAAATATGGATAATTTTACCAAGTCTAAAGTCAGACTTGCAGCATTTGGTGGAGATTTAACTACTACCATAGAAGAGCCAAACGGATTCAGTAATGGTGTGATAAAAGTTGATGAAGGTAAAACTCACGAAACCAATCCTTTTGGTGGGGTTCTTATGGGCGTTGACCCACAAGGGACACCTAACCTCGTAGAGCAAGGCGAAGTAATCTTCAATGATTATGTCTTCTCTAATAGGCTCTATCCTACTGGTGGTCAGCTTGAATCTGTAAGACTACCAAAGAGGTACGAAGGTAAGAGCTATGCAGATATAGCATTTGATATTCAGAGAGAATCTGAAATCAGGCCACTTGATTCTATATCAAGGAATAGTCTGATAGATTCTATGTCCAAGCTTACTACAATCCAAGAGGAGTCCAGACAAAGAGATTTGGAGTATCAAGCGTTTGATGAGCTTGAGAATGCGTTTGCTGATGGCGGTTCTATCCATATTAAGCCAAGCAAGAGAGGAACCTTTACTGCTGCTGCAAAGAAGCATGGTATGGGAGTTCAGGAATTTGCTTCAAAGGTACTCGCTAATAAAGATAAGTATTCTACAGCAATGGTACGCAAAGCCAATTTTGCACATAATGCAGCTGGCTGGAAGCATGCGTTTGGTGGGAATCTTTACGCTAATGGTAGTATTATCTCAGAGTTAAAAAGTAGGGGGTTTACTACTGATGCCGCAAAAAAACAAATGGAAACAAACATAAAAAGAGCTTTTGGTAGAGATGGTTTCCAAGGATTTGATAGTGGAGAGTTTGGTGGAGCTGGAGCATCTGGAAGTTTTGCTTATGACCCAGAAGGTATTACAATGTTTGATTATGTAAGGAATACGCCAATACCTGTAGAAACATCGTTTTCCGATGCTTATGCTCAAGCAAGAAAAGATGGTCTTAAAACATTTATGTTTAATGGTAAGGAGTATACAACAGACTATGACCCCAACGCAAAGCTTGGGCCAATGGAATATGAAATAACCGTTGCAAACCTAAGGCAAGTTCTTGATGAGAATAGAAAGGAAATACCAGATAGCACAAGAATAGAGCCTTGGGTTGGTCAGATACCGGGAGAATATAAGAGAACAAGAGCTTTTGGTGGACCAGTTGGTAATATGTTTAGTGGCCCCGGAAATGAAGATAATTTTATGTATTTTTTTGGTGAACCAGAATACGGCAGCTCGGATAATGTAACATTTGATGCTAACGGTTTGCCAGTAAATCAAAATAACAACAACGAAGTAATTCGTCCATACCAACAAAAACCTTGGATTACTGCAATGCGTGCAATTCCTGTAATGGGAAGTTCTTTGCAGGCTCTTGGAGATGCATTTGGTTGGAGCAATAAGGAAGATTATGAGAACCCTACTCTTATAAGAAAAGCTGCTGATAGAATTAGGAATGTTAAGACTTCTCCTATTGGTAGATATATGAGTTACAATCCTTACGATGTTGACTATGAGATGAACAGATTACAGAATGTTGGACTGGGCACACAAAGAGGATTACTTGATACTGCTGGAGGAAATGCACTTGCGGCAAGAAATGCAATGCTTGCATTAAATAATAATGTTGCTTCACAAATGGGAGACGCAAGAAGAAGTGCATCGCAAATCAATGAGCAGAGAAGACAGGCTGTGCAACAATTTAACTCTGGTATTGACCAATTTAATGCACAGCAAGCTCTTAATGCTGGTATATACAACCAGAGAGCTGATGAAGCAAAGATGGACGCAGCAATTAGAGAAGCAATGTTGAGAGACAATATTCAATCTACATTATCTCAAGCTAGGTCTCTGAACTATACTTCTGCGCTAAACAACGCTGGACAGTTTGGTAACGATAGAATGTTTGCAGATATGGCAGCTTGGTATCAAAAATATGTTGCACCATTCAATAAAGCAACACAAGCCTATGGTGCAGGAGTTGCTGCAAAAGGTGGCAAGATAAAGGGATTTAAAGTTAAATAATTAAAAGGAAGAGTTATGCCAAGATATACACAGGTTACTCCTACATTTACTCCAGTAGATTATCAAACAAGAATTGCCCCGCTGGAGCAGTATAAGGATGAGTATGATAAAAGGCTTGATAAGATAGAAGAGCAAGGTCTTTTGGCTGATGCTATTGGTGGCCTTATTGATGAGAATACAGACCCAGAGCTGATGGATACCTATAGAGATTACTCTAATAGGATGCAACAGACCGCAAAAGATTTGCTTGATAGCGGAGATTTAAGGTCTAGCAGACAGAGCTTGATTGAGTTGCGTAGAGATTATGCTAATAAACTCGTTCCAATACAGCAGGCTTTTAATACAAGAGCAGAGGCTGCAAAATCTTATAGAGAACAGAAAGCAAAAGACCCAACCTATATTGGAACAGACCCTCTTGAACATGGCCTGAAAGATTATATGAATGGCAAATCTCCTAATGATAAGTCTGTTAGCGGTTCTCAACTCTATGCTATGGGCCAAGCTGATGCAAAAGCAGCATCAAGCAGGAGAATTCTTCGTGATAAGTGGGGTCTTGATAGCACTCTTGGTAATCAATATTTTAGTAGAATGATTCGTGAAGGCTGGTCTCAGGAAGAAGTTGAAAATGCTTTATATAAATTATCTAATGGAGAAGCTACAGAGGCAGACCTTAAAGATGCAAGTAGTGCAGTAAGATATCTTCAAGAGGCAAGAGCCAGAATTGCAGATGCATATAAGATTGGAGATTTTAATGATGGAGATAAGATTGCACAAAGCGAGTCATTTATTATGAATGGTCTACTTGCTGGTATGACATACGATATAGATGATGACACCAAGAGCTATGACCCAGCATTTTGGGCAAAAGCAGAAAAAGCTAAACTTGATTTAGAAAAAGCAAGAAGAGAGGCTGCTGGTGATGATTATAGTAATGATTTGCCATACACTTTAGTTCCGCTTACTGAAGTTGCAGATACAAAAGATGTTTCTAAAGCTAAAGATGATTTGAATTTTCTTGGCGAGATGAAAGCGGACCCGTCTAAAGTAATGGGACAATCATCAATTCCAATTGGTACAGCTGGCGGAGCAACTATTCCTATTGTATCTAATATTAATAGAATTGCAGGCCTTGCAAAAAAATATAATGTTGATATAGAAGATTATGGCGTAACTAATCAAAATGGAACATATATAGTTAACAACGCTTCTAAGCTTGAAGATTTGATTGATAGAGTTGCTGCAATTGCTCATCAGGAAGCATCTGTAAATATTCCTGTATATAATACTACTAAAGACGACAATCTTATTAATCAGATAAATAAGAGGTCTATTACATCAAAAGATGTTAAAAAAGAAAATAAGCATGGTATAGCTGAATATACTGGAGAAGAACTACCATCAGGTGGCACATTTAGACTTAACCCTTATATGAAGGGAAATGATGTATATTATGAATATGTTGTAAGAAATGCTAAAGGTGGTTACGATGTATATCATGTTGGGCCAGATTCTGTTGATAGCGCTGTTGCAGGAACCTTAAATGGAAAGTCTATTACATATTCAGAGTATTGGCTTAGGCAATATAAGGATTCTATGAAGAATCGTGAATATGATAAGGCTAAAACAGCCATGCATAATGCAATGATTCTTGCATATGGTAGTGCAGAACAAAAAGCAAAAGTAAGAAGTACGACTGATAGTAAACTCTAATATGCCAAATAATAATACAAACAATTCTACCGACCCTAGAGAATCCGGAACTTCTGGACTCATAGGAATGCGCGGTCTTAATTATAATGCTGGTCAAGCTTTTAATGAGCTTGGCAAGATTAAAATTAATAGCACATTTAATGAATCCCCTGTATTATCTTGGACTGATGATAATGATGAATTTGGCAGGTCAAGATTAGATAAAAGGGTCAGAAGTAGACAAGATATACAGAATATTCAAAACTTCAGAGGCGAGGAACAGTCTGGATTCTGGCAAGTAGCTAATGGTATAACAAAGGGCGGAATTCTTGCAGGTACTACATTTTTACAAGGCACTGTTGGCCTTGTAAATGGGGTAGCTTCAATGATAAAAGATTGGGATGCAAGCAAATTCTGGGACAATGATTTTAACAGGGCTCTAAAAGATGTAAATGATTGGTCGGAAAAAGTTTTACCCAATTACTATACAGATGATGAGAGAGAAAATCCTCTTACTACTAGAAATATTTTCTCTTGGAATTCTCTTGGAGACAAACTTATAAAGAATCTTGGATTTACTGTCGGTGCTTTCTATTCTGGTAATGTTTGGAGCAAGCCACTCTCTGCAATATCTGCAATAAAAGCAACTGGCGCATTACCACATATTGCTTCTGGTCTTGGGGCTACATTATCTGCTGTTAATGAAGGAAGTATAGAAGCTCTCAACAATAGCACCGACTGGTATAATCTTCAAAAGGCCCAGCTTGATGATGTTCTTGCAAATGAAATTTCTAAAATAGAGCCATATAAAGACACTGATAGCTACGAGATTCTTAAAAGCAATATTGATAACAAGTATAATCTTGCTCTTGAAAATCTGGAAGAAAGAAGGAAAAAGATGGGTAATGCTGACCTTCTTATGAACCTTCCCATCTTAATGGCTTCAAACCTTGTAGAGTTTGGTAAACTCTATGCCAGAGGATTTGATACTGCAAGAAAAACATCTGGAAATATTGCAAGAAATGAAGCTAGTCAGTATTTGAAAAGAGAAGCTACTAGGCTCGGTAAAGCTGCGGCTGGATTAAAGGCTGCAACTGCCGAGGGTCTTGAAGAAGTGTTGCAACAGGCTGCATCAAATATATCTGGTGAGCTTCAAATACCAGCAAGAGAGTACAATCTCTCTATGTATGGAGCATCTATTAATCCTGATGCAGAAGAAGAAACTGTTGATACTATTAAGGCAATAGCCACTGGTCTTAACAAGACTATCAACGATGATTCTACTTGGGAGCAATTTATTATTGGTGCCCTTACCGGAGCTCTTGGTATGCCAACATTTGGTAGGGCTAATAATAGAGATGCATATATAGGCAAAAATAAAGTTATAGGACTATCTGGTGGAGCCATTGGTGCAATGAGAGATTATACTCAACAGATAGAAACAGATAATGAAATAGTTGATACCCTTAATGCAAGAGTACAATCTCCCGAGTTTAGAAACTACTATCAAGGAATGCTTAAACATCAGTATTTCCAAGATAGTATGGATGCTGCTGCTGCGGAAGGAAAGACTAAGGAATTCAAGGATGCAGAATATGCCCAAATGGTATCAGATGTTGCCTTGTTTGCAAAAGCTGGTAAGCTTGATGACTATATTGCTCTTATCAATGAATCAGCCGATACTTCTGATGAAAACCTTGAATCTATTATAAGGAATACTACTAAAGAAGATGGTACTGGTCCATTCATAGACAGCAATGGAAATCCTCTTACTTCTACAGAAGAAGGAAAAGAACAAATGAAGATTGGCATTGCTCTTAGGAAGAGCGAGATGCTTAAAGCTGTTGATGAATATAAGAATATAAACGAGTCTCTTGTCGCCAGATTTGGAGATGCTTTAACTCAAGACCAAAGAGAGGAGCTTATATGGCTTGATATGCTATCAAGAAATCAAATGGATAGGGCTTCCGAGATAGCAGAACAAAGCAAATCTCTTATTGATAATCTCATAAAGATATATCAAGCTCAAGCCGATGGGATATCTATTGAAGAGTCATATTATGGCCAACCGCTATCTTCTAAAAATGCAGAAAGGCTTGAACAAATACAAAATAATATTAATTATCTTAACAAACTAAAAGAGCTCGATAATTCTTCTCTCGCCGTAAATATTGCTAAGAATAATGGTTTATTGTTCAATCTTGTGCAACAGAATGCAGAAAGAATTAGTGATAACAATATTCAGCAAACAAAAGACCAAATAGACAATCTTCTTGATATTCCAAGGCTTGTTAATGATGCCGAAAAGTATAGTAAAAAATTAAATGAGTATCTTAACAGCCCTCAAAAGCTTGCAGATGACCAAGAGAAAGAAAGAAAGAAGGCTGAAGACCAAATAAAAGCTAAGGAAGAGAAGAAGCAAACTAAAGAGCTTGATAAATCCAAGGACTTTAATGATGTAAGAAAAACCCTTTCTGAATCACAGGGCCCCAACAGAGAAACTGTTGAGAAATCTATAAAAGAAAGCACTAATCCTGTTGTGCAAGAGTATAAAGAATTGCGCGATAAGGTTAATAGTGTTAGGGAAAGAATGTCAAGAAATGGTAGTGATGTCCAAGCAAGAGAAGATGCAAATACTCTTCTTGACAAACTTATCTCTACTGCCCAATCTGGAACAGACCTCGATACCACATCTGAGATATTTATAGATTCTGATAATCTCCCAGATATTGATGGCCAAAGCGCTGATGAGAAACAGATAAGACTTGAGGCGGCTGTAAAACTTATAGATGATTGCCTTGCTGATATTTCTGCCAATCCACCACTCAATCCTACTGTTGGTATTGATGATGAAGGAAATACTGTTGAAGTATATGGAGACAATCTTCTCCCGGGATTTGATGATGACCTTCCTCCTGTAAATCAGAATAGCGGTCAACAAGTACTCAATAATGGTGGAGTAATTGTCAATAATCTTGGTGATGGTTCTGTATCATATTCTGTTAACCCATCTTCTTTCGAGTCTGCTTCTGACAATTCTCAATCTCAAAAGAGCGAGATGCAACTTGCTGATAAAGAAGAAAGGCCACAGAAAGCAACAAATGCAAATCCTAGCGATAAGTGGCATCCAGCTGTTGCTCAGTATGACTTTGCTGGAATGGATAATGGTATCTTCAGAGAAAATCCCAATGAAGAATGGAAGAGAGTCAATGCATATATTACCAATGGAGATGGTTACAACTTTGTAAATGATGGTAGATTTGCAAAGTATGTAAATAATGGTGGAATGCTATACTTTGGTATAGACTCTTCCTTTGATGGAGATGCTAATACTATATTTATATATATAAAGGAAGGAGATTCTTACAGACCTGTTGGTAGCATGTTTGTTGGAATGGCAGGTAATTATGTCGGAATGGAGGATTTCAATAAATCCGTCCACGATGAATACAATTCTCTTGAAACTAAGCCTGATGGCATATGGGTTTCCAGCAAACTTGGTAAGGCCAATCTTGAAGATATAAGGAGAGGTAGAATTGCTTGGGGTGATGCACGCAACGTGTCTGAAGCTCTTGCTGGAAGTGAGATAACCACTCCCAATATTGTCGTTCTTACAGAATCTGGTGTTGTTGGTGGCAGTGATAATACCGTTGCTACTCCTGTTAATTCTTCTAATAAGGTTGGTCAGGCATATATAGAAGTTCCCAATTCCAAGAGAACATTTAGAGGCGGAAAGACTCTTGTGGCAGTTAATCCAATTGCCGTTAATAGCGAAGTCTTTGCTATGGATAATCCTATTGTCAATAGTATAAATTCTGCTATAAACAAGCTTTCACAAGCATTTAAAGCAAATGATAGTCAGGCCATATCTGATAATCTTCTCATCCTTGGAGAAAACCTTCTTATCCAGAATGTCCATATGTATACCAATGGTGGCAAGCTTTATATAAGCCAGTTTGCTGTTGATGGTGATGGAAATAGGATTAAGGTGCAAAGAAATGGCAAGTATGTTGATAAGGATATTGTAAAGAGAGAGGTTCTTCTTACTGATAATGGAGTAGATGTAATAGCCAATGCAATAAGGGAAGGCCTGACATCTATTGGTTCTCATATTAGAATTAATAAGGATAGGCTTTCTCCTGAATATTCAAAGCAACTCATAGATAATAATCTGGTGCAAACTTATGCTACCACTCTTAAATCTGAGGCTGCTTGGTTTGAATTTTCTCCGTATGTAGAATCTGCTGAACAAAAAGTGGAGGAAACTAAAAAGGAAGAGCCATCCAAGAATCCAGAAGAACCAAAGAAAGAGGCGTTGAGCAAGAAGGCCTCCATATTTAATATGGGTAGAGCTGGAACTGCTGTTAAGGCAAAGACTTCTGAAAACAAGACTACTGAACCAGTTGTTAAACCTGAGCAATCTGTAAGAGATGAAGTTTCTACGCTACTTACAGCCGCAAATAAGTTTACCTTGCTAAATAAAGGCTATTCTGATGCTTGGATAAATTCTCCCGAGCGAACAGTAGATGAAATAGAAAATGCACTTAGATGTGATTAAAAAAGGGAGCTTTTGAAGCTCCCTTAATTTTTTTATCTGAATGCCACTATTGATTCTTCCGGGTGGAACATCTTGTAGACTGTCTTGTTCATTGGTAACAGAGGACTGTTGAAGAAGTTTCTATAAGCCTTACTGTGTCCCTTATATCTACCAGATTTAACAATTGCATCTTCTCCACCAATCAGTTCATAGTTAAACGGATTGAGTACGCCAACTATATCACCAAAAGATTCAAGAGTCTTGATTGATGCAGCAGGAGATTTAAGTATTTGCCAAAGCTCCCCAGTAACACCAAATGGGGTAAATGCTCCAGCCTCAGTTCTCATCCTTCTGGACATATAGGCTATAAATCTCCTGTGCCAAGGATTATCCTTTTTGTTCCAATCGGCATGAGTTACCACTCCAACAATCACTGACAGAACCAAGAATACTGACAACTCATTAGTTGCTCTTGCAATATTTGCTTTCTGATTGTCTGTCAGGTCTTCATTATACATCTTTATAACATCAGAAAGATTTTTTGCTTCCCTACCAAGCTTACCCAAGAAGTTCCAAACGGTACGATAGTATCCTTCTGTCTCTTGGTCAAGGTCAAGATTATAATCTCCTTTCTTGAATCTCCTTTCAATAGCAGGAACCATAAACTTTCTATACAAGAATACAAGCTGACCAACCGCCGTAGATTGTAATGCATTTCTATCTGCAAGATTATATGCACCAAACAATCTCTCGTTGAGGCCCATAAACTTTCTTGTATATCTTGTTATATCTTCTTCTGTAAGAGTGTAACCATCCTTTACTACAAGCTTATATCCTCTCTCAGGATGCTGTGCATCTATTGGTTTCTTCTCGAGGATATCCCAAAGGTTTGATGTCTCTTTTCCATCATCAGAAGTTATCTCAGCTGCAAGAGCTTGGGCAAGAGCTGTTCTTGTTTCTCCCCAGTGAGAACCAGCGTGCATAAAGAAATACAGACTGTTTTCAGACAGTATTTTCTTTGTTCTGCTCTTATCCCATTCCATATCACGAATATCATTATCATATTCATGCAGAACATCAAACATTTCTATAAACAATCCAAGTTTTGAAGATTTAATTGGATTTCCTGTTTCTCCAAGTATTCCTGCAAGCTCCTTCCTATAAATATTATCAGCTTTTAATATGTGTTTGTGTTTAAAATACTGCCCAGCAAGTGCTTCAGATTCAACATTAAGCATATCGTTGGCTACTGCTGCAAATCCAGCAAGACCATTAAGAGCAAGCTGATTCAATGAGCTCACTTTATTCAGTACTCTTGCAAACTTATTTGACTTAATTTCCCAATCTTTGCCAGATATAAGAATACCATCATTCATATATCTTCCATAGAATTGAGATTTGAGAAGTTCGTTATATCTTGTTACAAAGTTATTGCTATCTGTCTTTGCATAAGTTGATACTTTTTGGCCAAGAGCTTTAAAGTTATCCTTGAGAGCAATACCATTTCTTTCTATCTTTGCATCTCTTCTTTCCATCACGTCTCTACCAAGCTCAAGATAGTCAGCAATCTCAGTCATTTCATCATAGTTGATTGCCATATCTGCAAATGCTGCAAGCGTAGATACTGTATCTCTTGTTAGCTCACTTTCCGCTACATCGTTTGTAAAGAATATAGGAACCGTCATTACTTCTCTTCCTTCAAAGTCAGTATTAGTTCTATACTTACCAAACTCAGTATCATCAACATTGGTTATAAGAGCTTGCTTTGCATCTGTTGTAATCTGGGATAGCCAAGCGGTTGGTGAAGAACTCTTTATTCTTTCCCACAAATCCTTTCTTATCTGCACTGCCTTATATGGGTCATTTTTATAGATGTTTGAAGGAAGATATTCAAGAAGCTCGTCACGAATTTCCATAAATACTTTATAATATTCATACTGCTCCTTGGTTAGCATACTCTCTACATCCACTCCATACTTTGCTCTATCTGGTTCACCATATTTATTCTGATTTTCTCTCCTCCAAGCATTTCTCTCTTCAATCTTTTTCTTTGCATCTTCTCCCTTAGGATTTACACCATATTTCTCATTAAGAGATTTGAGCATTGCAGCTTCATTATCTTTATACTTTGTCCAGTTAATACTTGATATATATCTTCCGGACATTGTACCATCTGCATGCTTTTCAAACATGAAATCAGTATTTCTCGAAGGCAATGCTTTTGCAGCTGCTTGCAACCTCTTTCTTATAGCTACAACTCTTTGCCTCTTCCTTTCCTTGGATGCTTTAAGTGCTTGGTCTGTAAGCTTTATGATAATATCATTACTTTCAGCAGCGGATTCAAGCCAAGTATTAGCCAATCCAATATCACCTGTTGCAGTCTCAAGAAGTTGCTCTATATCATCCTTTGATATAATTCTCTTATTACCATTTGATTCATTAATTTCAATAGTATGCTTGAAGAATCTTTTCAGATAATCAGCGAAAGTAAGCAGTGATTGATTTGCAATATTTGTATCAGCCCACGAAAGTTTTTCTATAACTTGTTTAAGCTGTTCATTTGCTGTTTCAGAGAGTTGTAAGTCAGAATCATTACTACTACTTGCAATCTTTATATCATCAACGGTGCTTCTAATACTATCTGTTATATTCTTGCAGTTTCTCAGATTATATGCCTTCTCTCTTATATCAAGTTGCCCGTTAATACACTCATCAAGTCTTATTCTAACAGACTCAAGTTCAGCTGCTGTCTTAGATATAAATCTTTCTATACCAAGATTGTATTGCCTTCCTCTCATCTCGGTATTAAGTTCTCCAATATATGCCTGAGCTTCAGATTTATACCTATCAAGTTTATCTTTCAGTATTTGTTTTGTCTTTACATTTGAACCATTTGCTTGTTCCGGAGCTTTTCTTATCATCTGTTCCAACGACTCAACATAGAAACTGTATTTTTTAAGAGATTTATCAATTGAATCCTGAAGAATCGAAGCTGAGGTCTTGGCATTTGATGCTAGCTTTGAAAGATTGGATAATCCTTTCAGCTTTTCTTTCTGGATTTTCTGAACCTTATTCTCATCAAGTATCCTGTTTGCAAAACCCTGAGCTGCCATTTCTGCACTATACATGGCATCTGCAAGTGGCTGAGCATGGAATGTTTTAAGAATAAAGTTCTTTATAGCATCAATTGCCCTATCTATAAAGTTTCTATATTTCTTTGCTTCAACTTTATCTCCTGTAAGCTCTCTATATACAAGTTTTCCAGCTGCCTCTCTCAACAACCTATCATTATCATCTTGATATTTTTGAGCATAAGCATCATATTCATTACCAAGAACTTCTTTTATGATTGGTTGCACAGTTGAGATAAGTCTTTTTACCATTGGCTCATCGCGCATTACATCAATCATTAAGTGTGCAAACTCTTCTGGTAATGCCTTTTCTCCTCTCGAGCCATCTGCAATCTTAATAAGATTGATAAATCCTTTGGCGGTTTCTGTTGCATTCTCATAATCAACGATACCATCTTCTCTCAGATTATCCTGAATATTATTCAACATCTCTATGGTTACACCCATTTGAGGAAGAATAGTACGAATTTTATCATTGAGAATTCTATTGGTCTCTATCTTTTTAGCTATTGCAAGATTATTGTCGTTTGCAACGCTTATAGATATACCAATTTTATCATCCTCTTCATTTGTTATAAGAGCAACATATCTATTTCTATATTCAGAGTTATTGTTAAAGTCAGATATATCTTTTGACAACTTGATATAGTTATCAGTAGTATCTTCCATCAATACTCTCCGTCCATTTTTAATGGCTCCAATAGAGTTAGATATACCGTTTACTATAACAGCTTCATCCATTATTCCTCTCGTAGCATTGTTTCTTATAGCTGAAGACAATATAACTTCCCCAGCATCATCGAGCTGTACTCCATCGGGAATGTTTGATAGATATTGCGGGCTCTTCAGTTTATTATAAACAGACTTTACTTCTTTCCTTTTATCTTTTCCGTAGAAAGACAGAAGGTCATTAAACAATTTGCTTTCTCTTTGATTGCCATCCTTTGTTATAACAGATGGCTTTATAACACAAGCACTTGCCATATAGTAAATTTTTATTATTAACAAATTGGTTTACCGGTAACACCATCAACAGCCTCAGGAACATTGCTCAGTAGAGTGGATGTATCTATACCAACATTGCCAAGAGTTTCTTCATATCTTGCATCAGCTATTCCAGTATTATTATTCTGGCCTAATACATCAGTTTGTCCAGATGCTTTTACAGATACAATAGTTTGTGGTCTCTCGAGCCCATAATAATACTCTTTGAAAGTATGTGGAATTCCAAGCTTATCAATTGGTTGATATGTTATCTTCTTGTTTGCATCATCTCTTGAAAGTTCTGTAAAGTACTCATAAGGAGAATCCTGCGAGCTCTTGAATTTAACAAACTTCCAATTCTTGTAGACATTAAGTTTCTTTCCATCCTCTGACATTTTCTTGTCAACCATCTGGACGACCTTCTTATTATCTACAGTTATTGTTCCGTCTTCATTTCTCTCAAAATCTTCTTTCTGCAACGGCTTTGCATAACCTTTTTCCCCAAGTCTGTTTCTAACAAACTGCTCTACAAATGGTTGCAGATTCAAATCATCATAGTTAAGAAGCATATCAAGCGAGCCCACATAATCAGGAATAGCTCTCTTTATAACATTTGGAACAAGCTGCACAAATGATTGTGGCCCATCAAATGCAAGACCATTAAGAACCGAATACCTAAATAGATTTATACCCAAATCCTTAATATCTTTATTTGCGCTTACTACAAGTTGCGTCCAGTCATTAGCTATTCTTTGCTTCTGAACTTTACTGAGATTCCCAGAATTCTTGAATACAATCTTATCTACACCATACTGTTGTATGACAGCAAGCTTATTAATAAATCCATTATTATTAAGCTCTGGATGGGCCTTCAGCACCTCTTTGTATCTTACAGGGAAATCCTGAAGCATATCAGCATAATCTTGCTTCATTGCTTTTCCTCCAAAGAAATCAGATTGGCTCATTATATAGAGATATAAATCATTATAGAATGAATTAAGCAGTCTTGCAAAGTCTTCATTCTTCATATATTCTGTGTTCACATATCTAAACAACCCAGTCTCTTTGTTCATAAGAATATCCATAACCTGAGGTTTTGTTTGAGGGAACAATTTATTCAGAAGATAATTTGACCCAACCACGCCACATTTTGTAGCAGCCTGCAAGAATGGAACACCAGATTCTCTCGATACATCAAATATATGTGAGCTATCATAATTTCCATCAAGAATAAAGTTCATATCAAGAATATCAGTATCAACCAATCTCTCGCTGTCTTCCAGCTGGTCTTGATATCTTTGAAGCTTGATGAGTTTTACAATATTATCAGCAATGGTTGGACCGGCTGCATTTGATATAGACTCTCCTCTTGATGCCTGAGTAATAGTAGTGAGCTCTACTGAATTCTTTGCAAGAGTTTCCATAAGCTGTGCACATGAAACCATTATTGCATTAAATTCCTGTCTGTCTTTAAGAGATATATTACTCTTCTTATCAAGCTCTGCAAGTTTACCAGATTGCATATCGATTGGGCTCGATTGCATTAACTTTTGATGTTCTTCTGGGGTAAGTTCATCATTCTCTGCAATATTTATAGCCCACGCGACTTTCTCTTTTGTAAGATTGCCATAACCAATTGCACCATAACCATACATTGGAGAACTCATAATAAGTCCAATGTCTTCTATCGCAACACCTAATCTTGCAAGAAGATTAGTTATATCACCAACCTCGGTATCCTGTGAAAGAGATTTCAATACTGGTTGCTTAACATTATCAACAGATGCTGCAAGGAATTGAGCAAGAGTATCAGAAATATAAGCACCTTCTTCATTGAGCATATTATCTATTTTCTGATATGTCTTACCAAATAAAGTTATTGGTTTCATCAGAGTAGTTTTTGCCCATTGCCCAGAAGCATGAGATGCATTGCCAACAGCATATATACCAATCATCTTTCCTCCATTTGCATTTTGTGCATGGAAGTATGTTTGAGTAAGAGGAGATAATGGATTAGGAATGCCTTTAGCTTTAGCTGCAATATCTTCTGCTTGCTCCATTTTTAATGAGAACAATTTCTTAAATGCTTCATCCTGCGTGCTTACATTAAGAAGCTCCTTTATTCCCTTAATATCTTGACTTCTAAGAATATCAAGTATTGCAGCAACTCTTCTTGCTTCATTAAATCCACCGGGCTTCTGAACTTGCTCTATAACATATTTACTTGTAAGAATACTGTTTGCAATATTAAGTATGGCATTATTTCTTGCTTCCCTACTCTGTTTCCTCGGGTCTTTACTATAATCATACTTAACCTCAACTATTCTCTTGTTTTCTTTTGCAAGTTGTTTATACCTTTCGGGATTAGATTCTCTGAGATAATTCATCCAAGAAATTATCCCCGGAACATTGTCTGCTACAAGAGATTGGTCTTCACCACTTTCAGCAACCAGAGCGGAAAGAAGATTATTTTCAGCTGAAGCATTTTCCCACCTCTCTCTTTCTGCTGGACTGAGATTGTTCCATTCCTTCTGGAAGTTTGGTGCTACTGCAAATTCCTTGAGATATAGATATACCTTATCAAAGTCAAAGTCAGAACCAGTTGTAGTAACAATATCTGCTGGCATCATTATAGTTGAACCGTTGGATTGAGGAAGGAACCCTTTAATATATATAGGTTGCATACTATACTTTGCCTCGGTAGGAATTCTTAACCCAATGGCCTTTCTGAGCTCATCAGGAATATCTGTTATATCAAGATTGCCGTTATTGCTTGAAATAACCCCAAAGAATTTCTTTGACCAAGCTGGAAGATATGCTTCCCAATATACTTGAGAAACTGCTTTATTTTCTTTATAGTCAGACCAGCTCGAGTATTTTTTCTTCAACTCTTTGAGCCTCTTATAATCAGCTCGTGGCATTTCTCCTTTCTTGGCATTATTCCACTCTCTTTCAGTAAACAGCAGATTACCTTCTGCATCTTGATACCTTACTTGGAGTTCGTCTGTTAATCCAACAGAAGAAACCTGAACACATGAAGCTCTCTTAATAGATTGCTTGGTAACCTTCTTCTTTATAATACTATTGAGAAGCTGCTGAATTCTTTGCGACTGGATAGGGTCATACAGAGGAATCTGGAAGACTTTCCTACCATTTCTTTCTATAAGAGTGCAAGCCTTTCTATCTTCATCAGAGTATCTGCTATTACCAGCCATTTCTCTTTGAAGTTCCTTCTCGATATTTTCTACATTAGAGAATACTTCAGAGACATCATTGAAGCTATCAATAATATTTGCTGTTAGAATTTCCTGATATAAGTCATGTATTTCATTCTTTGTATACTCTTTTCCATCAAGAGTAAATGTTGCATTATCTGGAAGGTCTGCATCAATAAGCCTCCTAAATTGACTACCAATCACATCACTATGGTCATACAAGTGTTCTGGGTTTCTTGTAATAATACCAAAGTCTTCGTATGATACTGTGTGTACAATCTGTGGATTCTCTATACCATTTTTATATGCCACATTAAACGCCGCGTCATATTGTTCTTTCAGACCATTTTCTGGCAGCTCAATCATTCCTTGCCCACCAACTTTCACAGCACTTTCAAATAATACCAAATCTACCCCATTTTTATCCATGAATTCTCCCATAGATGTAAGCAATGGAGATTGGTTAAGATTCTGTGCAATCTTCTCATATATTGCAAGAAGTAAGTACTCTGCTGTCTTATGTTGCACGGGAATCTTTATATCTCCATATCCTTCAACACCACTTGCAATAGAATTCTGTGAGAAAGTAAATGGTTTAATATTTTGCCAGAGGATATTAAAGTCTTCAATATTCCAATCTCCTTTATCTATTCTTTCAAATGCAGATTGCATTTCATCTATCCATTCTCCAGACATATCAAGTATTGCTCTGTATGATTCAAGACTTCTATATGCCTGAGCATCGCCAGCATTCATCTCATCATATTGTGACAAGATATAATCCTTATCAAGCTTTGATATTCTACCTTCTTGGACTGCACCATCAAGAGCTTGAGATACAAGACCTTTTACTTTTGATGGCATCTCAAAATCTTTCAGAACAACATACTTTTCTGCTTTCTTACCATACTTTGAGTTCGTATAAAGCCTTGCAGTCATAGCATAAACTTCCTTATATCTCTTCTGAAAGTCATTAAGACTCTTATAGAAAGCAAGGTCGGTAGTAGTG
>Ga0310786_10003862_pt1 | contig 21337 bp, 21 predicted proteins | sample AusTroGonzalo_MG_FD_203881 | JGI IMG/M metagenome (GOLD analysis project Ga0310786, IMG submission 203881) | Bovine rumen microbial communities from tropical cattle in Woodstock, Queensland, Australia - Gonzalo_03 (v2) (version 2) | ecosystem: Host-associated > Mammals > Digestive system >...
GACACTCTCCATCTGATTGGGTCAATTCTAAACCAGTATTTTGTGCCAGATGCAAGTGTCACTGTCTGTCCATTAAACTTGATTGTTCCAGACATAGGTGATGCAACTTGAATGTATTTCGATGCTCCAAGAGAATAAACCGTATAATTTGTGCCATTTATGTTAAATGTTGAGCCTGTTGCACTTGCACCAGAAAGCGATGACCCAACATATGTCTGTGGGTACTCTCCATCTTCATAATACCAATAGCCTCCACGCTCAGTTGTGTAATAGAGCGGCGCTGCAACTTGTTGGAAATACAGATAATATGTTGTGTCCGCACTCGGCACAGTAATTGATGAACTTGTTGGAAAACTATTTACTGTCGGTTTTGATGTTGCACTCGTACTGTATCCTAAATACTTATACCCACTTGCAACTGTCGGAGTGATTGTCAATGTCGACCCTTGATGCATTGTGTAACTGTATGTATTGGCTGATTGATTTATTGTCCCAGACCCAGTTGAACCACTTGAAACAGATGTGTATGTCCCAGTCAACACCGACCCACCAAGATTGTCTGCATTTGTCACAGTTCCATTCTTTCCGACAATTCTTCCTTTGAGAGTGATTGTCCTTCCTATTGCATTCCATTGTGCATAAATTCTTGCATTGCTTGCACCCATCATTGTTTCTGTTGACACAGTACTGCCACCACTTGAAGATGTATACCAGCCTTTAAGGCTATAATTTGATCTTGAGACCGTAGGAAGTGTATTGTATTTTGCTGAATAATTAACAGACTTTGTTGCCGAGCTTCCAGTTCCACTCCAACCACTCGTGCTTGAAATTGAACCACTGTTTGCATATGCAGTAAGAGTATAACTATTTATAGTCCACACACCTGCAAGCTCATGATCTCTTGCCGTCGACACCGTTGTACTGCTAGTGATATAGGTCCCTTGTTTATAACATACAACATTTGAAATTGTTAATGGGTCAGATGGTGTTCTGATAGCATAGTCATCAAAAAGAACTCCTCCCCAATTGCTGTTATAAACAAAAACAATCTGGTTGTGGCCTTTCTTTATATAAGCTCCATATGATGCATCATTGTTCATAGCAAAATGCCAATCGTTATCTGAGTTTAACTGTGCATCAAATTCAAAAACATATGTCTCCCCATTAACCATTCCTTCTTGGTTAAAAATGAAATATGTGTCAACATTTTGACTCCCAGTTGTTACGGAACCATTATTGTATGTTGTGTTGTTTCCGCCACCGCCACCAGTAAGGAGATTCTTTGCCCAACCATTAAATGTATAGCCTGTCCTTACAGCAGTCGGCAATGTACTATATGAAGAACCATTTGTAACTGTTTTGTTTGTTTTTGAAGCAAAAATTTGCCAATCATCAATATAAAAAGTCCCTGATCCAGAAACATTGAAAAATGCATAAAGGTTTGTGTCTGATGTAACAGGAGATGTTTCTTCACACGACAATGTCACCCAACTACCCTTTGTAGATGTCGACGATGACCACACCCCAGACCAGTTGGTATAATTCCCTCCATATTTTTCGGTATGCATTTGAATGCTTGATATACTCGATGATGACGGAATATACACTTTGGACATAAATTTGTAAGTCGTACCACTCAACAATCCACCAATAGAGTAGAATCTATTGTTGCTGCCAGATGTATAGCCAACTTTCAAACTCCTTGATCCTGCAGCAACATAATCTGTGCTTACAGTAAATGTTGAACCACCAGTTTGATCTTGAAGTCCAATTGACGTTCCACTGCTATAAGATTCAAAGCTTCCATCAAGATTACACTTAAGTTGCATAATATCTGCTTGTCCACCATTTCCATTAAAAGTCAAAGTATAACTATCCCCCGTCCACTGTGCGGTCAATGTTAAATTCCCATAATTGCCATTAAGTGATGCCCCTGCACTATACACTCCTCCATTAGACCAATTTCCATTTACATTTGATGCTTTCCATCCATTGAATATATATCCTGCTTTCGTTACACTGCTTGAAGAATACAAAGTTGAATTTGAGACTATTGTATATGATTGAGTGCTGGATACACCACTTGCAAAGGAACCTCCACCAGCAGAATACGTTATTGTATAAGATATCGCCGTCCATTTTGCATACAAAGTCGGAGAGCTTGTACTTGTCCACTGTCTTGACGAGTTTGTGTACCCATTGCTTGCAGTCAATGAGCCGCTTGAATTTATGATAACTGTATTAGTTTGATTTACACCACTCGAAGTTACCCATCCACCAAATGTATATCCATTCCTCGTTGGCGCTGTAATTGTCGCCGAAGTATAATCTTTGAGCGTCGAATTGGCATAAAGACCCGAGTTGTTATACATCGCATAAATCGTTTGATTAGATGTTGTTCCACCTGTTGCCCCGTTTGGGTTGAGTGTAATAGAATACTTGTTTGCCTTGAAATACGCATAAATACTCTTCGACGAAGTCACTGTCCCAGAAGAATCTGATGGAGAAAAATAATCAAATGTATAACCTGTATTTGCCCTTGCATAAATATCAATATAACTGCTCCAATTAGAAACATACCAGTTTCCTCCACTGGTTGCTGTAAAGGATGTGCTTGACTTTACCCCACCACTGATTGATGCCATTTTTGGACTGCTCGTTTGATGCTGAACTGTTCCTCCTGTACCGGCAGTAACACTTACCTTGTATCCCGCAAGTGGATAGAAATAATATGTCCCGCTTGTGCTGGAGCTTAAACTCGTTATTGTGTAATATCCACTCGCATCTGGCCAAACTCTGCTACTGTTATACTCAATTTTCCAAACTGCATACCCACTTTTGCATGTGGCAGTAAATCTTATATCCCAGCCACTTGGCACATAATACTCCGAACCTGTGTAGGTGTATGAAGCTGAAATGCTTTTCCACTGAGATTTCCCAGAAGGACTGACTTGAAGGGTAAATGAAGATAGCCATGTGTCTTTTGCAATCGTCACGCTATCTGGTGCTGTTGTATTAGGATAGAGAGTTATTAGTGTATTGTTCTGTGCCCACTGTGCATACCATGTTGTGCTACCACTCGCTCCGTATGAAACAGAATTTCTTCCAGCAGCGGTTAATGACCCTGTGGCAGTGATATACTGTGTCCCACCAGAGCTCGATGACCAGTAACCAGAAAAAGTGTAACTTCTTCGTGTTGGCATTGTATAGCTTGAATCTGTGGTATTCCATGCAGAATATGTCCTTGTAGTTGTTCCACTTAACGAAATTTTTGCAAAATGTACGACATTCCCTATATAATCGCTACCAATATCGGGCAGTATTACTTTTTTTGATTTTACCAAGTCATCATTTTGAAATGAATATTCAATTGGCGTAATACCACCATCATTTCTCCAATTATGATAAACGGCACTACATGAGTTTGCGTACAAGGTTGCCGTAGCCGAGTTAGCTGCTCCGCTCAATGTGATGGTTTTTACTGCAACTGTACTTGTCCAATCATACCTATCGTAGTTTGTAGCACTTTTCTCGGCTTCTCTATCTTCAGCTTCTTGTCCTCTTTGATAAACAACATTGATTGTGTGTGGCAACAGAAAAAGTCCGACAGTCAATGTCGAGAAGGACAGACATATCATAAGTGCAAGGAGCCACTTCTTCATCGGTTTATCCTTTTTATCTTTTGACTTTCCCGGGCCTTTTATACTCTTGAAAGAGTATAACTTCTATTTTTAGTATACCCCCTCCCACAACTTTTTGTCAAGGTATATATACGAAAAAATCGGCTGTTTAGCCGATTTGTTATATCTCTTGTCTTTGTCTTAACGCTTTTTCAAGTGTGATTTCATCCGCAAACTCTATGTCGCTCCCCATTGCAATTCCTTGTGCAAGGCGTGTGACTTTGACACCAAGTGGCTTCAAAATTTTGGCAATATACATTGCTGTTGCCTCTCCTTCAACGTCTGGATTTGTCGCCATAATCACTTCTTGCACGCCATTTTTGCTCACTCTTGCAAGCAATTCTTTGATGCGTATATCATTTGGTCCTTTGTTTTCAAGTGGATTTATTGTGCCAAACAAAATGTGATAGACTCCATCAAAACTTTTTACCTTTTCCATGGCAACAACGTCTTTTGGCTCTTGCACGACGCACACAATTTTTTGATTTCGTGTTCTGCAAATTGGACAAACATCTGTGGAAGAATAATTTCCGCACTCACTGCAAAGTTTAACCTTGTCTTTTACATCCAAAATCGCTTGAGCAAAGTTTTGCGCTTTTTCTTTGTTGTTTTCCAAGATATAAAAAGCATAGCGTTCGGCAGTCTTTTTGCCAACGCCTGGCAAGTTTCTAAAATATTCTACAAGTCTCTCAATAGGCTCATCAAACATGCTTACATCCCCAAATTTGGAAGTCTTGTCTTTTCATCGTCAGCAATTTTGCTCAACGCATCACCGACAGCGGATGCCACCAAATCTTCAAGCATCTCAACATCGTCTGGATCAACAACTTCCTTTTTGATTTTTATTGACTTTACGGTGCGATTTCCATAAAGAGAAACCTCAACCATTCCACCACCAACACTTGATGTGTAAATCGTTTCGTCAATCTCTTCACGAATTCTCTTCATGTCCTCTTGCATTTTTTGTGCCTGGCGCATAAGTGCTTGCATGTTTCCACCGCCAAAACCGCCACCAAATCCGTATCCCATTTTTATCTCCTTTACTCTTCAACAGTCAATTTTCTTCCAAATGTTGACTGCAAATTTTTTATGTCTTTATTTATTTTTTGCTCTCCGCTTTCAAATTTTTGCACTTCAAACTTCAAATCAAGCCCTTGCCAGCGAATAGCATTTTCAATTTCTTTTCTGCCATTTTCTAGCACATCAATCACAAAGTCGTCACTTGAACGGATGACAAGTTTGTCCCCCTCAATCTTTGCGTTTGTGATATCACCACACGCAACATGGAGCGCAACTTTTTTGTGCTCCTTGAGATATAAAACAATTTTTCCCCAAACATTTGTAGCTGACAATTTTGTTATATCCTTTTCAATTTTCAGTTTTTTTTTACATCAAATCCAAGCATAGCTGTAAGACATGTTGTCTCAAGCAAAAGTCTCACTGAAAGCGCATATCTAATTTCGCTTTCTGCACTTGAAAAGACTTGCATATATCTTATCAAATCTTTTTCTTCAAACTTCTTTGCTTGCTCATCATACATTGCAAAAACATCATCAGGCAAATTTAAAATTTCACTTGCATTTTCACAAGACTTGCAAACAAGAAGATTTCTTGCATGCTTTGACAAATCTTTTGCAAACACGGCCAAATTTTTGCCGTCTTTTTCAATTTCATCAATCTTTGCAAGCACACCTCCAACATCTTTGTCTTGCACCTTATCAAAAAAGTCAATGATTAATGCGTGGTCTGTTGTGCCAAGAACTGCCAAAGTCTTTTCTTTTGTGATGTCCCCTTGACAGTAAGCTGCAATGCTGTCTGCAATTGAAAGAGTGTCTCTCACACTGCCTTCTCCTGCTGCGGCAATAATTTTTAAACTTTCTTCATCATACTTTATGCCTTCACTCTCAAAAACTTTCGTAAGTTGTCTTACAAGGTTTTCTGTGGACACAAGTCTAAAGTCAAACCTAATGCACCTTGACAGAATTGTCTGTGGCAATTTGTGAACTTCTGTTGTTGCAAGCACAAAAATCACATATGATGGTGGCTCTTCAAGCGTTTTCAAAAGAGCATTGAAGGCGCTGTCAGAAAGCATGTGCACTTCATCAATAATGTAGACTTTATACTTTGCGCCAACAGGCATAAATTTTACTTTGTCCCTGATTTCTCTGATGTCATCAACTTTGTTGTTTGAAGCAGCATCAATTTCAATTATGTTTATGTCATTTTCTTGTTCCAACCTCTTGCAGTTTTCACATTCTCCGCATGCGGAACCAAATTTTGGGTTTAAGCAGTTTACAGATTTGGCAAAAATTTTTGCAACACTAGTCTTTCCAGTCCCTCTTGAACCAGTGAAAAGATAAGCGTGCCCAATTTGCCCGTTTATAATTTGATTTTGAAGAGTTTTTGTGATGTGATCTTGTCCAATCACCTCTTCAAATTTTTTTGGTCTATACTTTCTGTAAAGTGCTACGTGCTCCATTTTCTTTCCTTTTAGTAATTTTCTTTGCACATAATTGCAAAATTGTCAACATCAAGTGCTGCCTCACCAATAAGTGCTCCGTTTACTTGGTCGTTGTCCAAAAGTTTTTTGTAGTTTCCAAGATTTACATTGCCACCATACACAACATTGATACTCTTTCCTGCTTTTTCAGAATAAAGATCTGCAACTTCCTTTCTGATTGTCTCAACCATCTTTGTAAGATCTTTGCTTGTCATTGTTTTGCCTGTGCCAATCGTCCAAATAGGCTCATATGCAATCACAACTCCTTCAAGCTCATTTTCATAAATTCCACGAAGATCTTCGTCAAGCTGTGCTCTGACAAATGTGCATGCCTGCTTGTTTTCTCTGGTTTGCAAATTTTCTCCAACACACAAAATTACTTTAAGCCCATTTGCAAGAGCCGTTTTGATTTTTTTGTTTATAATTTTGTCGTTTTCTTTAAACCTATATCTTCTTTCAGAATGCCCCAAAATTGTATAACTTGCACCAAGATCCTTAATCATTGATGCACTGATTTCTCCAGTTATTGCACCTTTTTCATCTTCAGAAATATTTTGCGCACCATACAAAACATTTGTCTCTCCAAGCATGTTTCTTGCCATAAAGAGATGTGTATATGGAGGACAAACGACAACCTCATTTTTGCAATTTTTTGTCTTTGTTGCAAGTGTCATTGCATAAGACTTAAATGCACTTGGCGTTGTGTTCATTTTGAAGTTTGCAATAATAATCTTTCTCATAATTCTCCTTTTATATCTGGTCAATCACTTCAAGTGCAGGCAAGCCTTGACCTGCAAGAAGTTTTAAGCTGGCTCCACCGCCAGTAGATAAATAACTGATTTTTTTGTCAACACCGCAAGACTTGACTGCATTTAAGCTGTCACCGCCTCCAACAAGAGTGTAAGCGTCACTTTTTGCAATCGCCTTTGCAATTTTAAATGTGCCCTTTTTGAATCTTGAATCTTCAAATTTCCCAAGAGGACCATTCCATAAAATTTGACTTGCTTTTGCAATTTCTTTCTTAAAAAGTGCAACAGTCTTGTTCCCTATGTCAAGACCAGCAAAACCATCTTCAAGCTGGGTGGTTTTATATATAGCTCCAGTGCTTTCTTCAAGAGCAACATGATCAACAGGCAAGACAATTTTTACATTGTTTTGTTCTGCTTCACACAAAATGTTTTTTGCGTCATTAACAAGGTCGAGTGACACAATAGAATTTCCTATATTATGTCCCTGTGCAAGCAAAAATGTGTATGCCATTCCTCCACCGACTAAAATTGTGTCGGCCTTTTTGATAATATTATGCAAAAGTATCAGCTTATCTCCAACTTTTGCCCCTCCAAAAATCGCAACAAATGGGTGTTTTGGATAATTGATTGCTTCGTCAATAACTTTGATTTCTTTTTCAATCAAAAGTCCGATTGCAGATGGAAGTTTTAATGCAACTCCATATGTTGAAGCATGCTTTCTGTGTGCAGTTCCAAATGCATCATTTACAAAAACATCACCAAAAGATGCAAGTTCTTGCACGAAACTCGGATCGTTTTCCTCTTCTCTTGGGTCAAAACGAGTGTTTTCCAAAAGCAAAATCTCGCCATTTTGAACATTCTCGACTGACTTTTGAGCTTCTGGACCAATAGTTTTGTCACAAAACCTCATTTTGTCTGGAAAATATTTCATCAAATGCACAGCAACTGGGAGCAATGACAGATATTTATCATACCCTTTTGGTCTGCCGAGATGAGAACAAATAATGACCTTTGCATTATGCTCTACCAAATATCTGATAGTTGGAAGCGCCTGAACAATTCTGGTGTCATCCAGTATATCTCCATCTTTGTTTACTGGGACATTAAAATCACATCGTAGCAAGACTCTTTTCCCTTCCAAGTCTTTAAAATCCCTAACCGTTTTTAACATCGACTCCCCCTCTTGATATAGTTTACTATATTTGCGAAGCAAATCAAAGCATTTTATTCAAAAACATCACCACTTTTTTCAAATGCATTTTTCAGCATAAACAGACATTCATCAACATCTTCACATGTTGAAAGTTTAAACCTCAAATTTGACGAAAGTGGAAGATCTTTTGAATACCACAACAGATGTTTTCTTATGTAAAGTTTAATCCAACTTTCTTCAAAATTTTCTCTTAATATTTCGATGTGTTTTTTGACGACTTCATATCTATTTACTTCTATTTCTTGCCCTTTCAGTTCAGAAAAAAGCCAAGGTTTTCCCATTGTGCCTCTTCCAATCATAACCCCATCAACACCAGTTGATTTGATAAGGTCAAGGCTATATTTGTCAAACACATCACCATTGCCAATCACAGGAATTTCAAGTTTTGATTTTAAGTTTGCAATGGCCTCATAATCAGCCCTTCCTGAATATCCTTGAGCAACTGTGCGAGCATGAAAAGTCACAAAATCCGCACCAGCATCCTGACACATTCTTCCAAATTCAACATAGTTTTCTGTGCTTTTTCCCTTTCTAAATTTCACAGAAACAGGTTTGCTTGTCGCACTTCTGACAGTTTTTATAATTTTTTCAGCAAGTGGCAAATTGTCCATGAGCGCAGAACCTTCACCATTTTTGACAATCTTTGGTGCAGGACACCCCATATTTATATCAAAAGCATCAAATTTCTCAAGGATGGAATTTTCAACAGCTTGCTTCAAATATTCTTCCTCGTGACCAAAAATTTGAGCAATTTTGATTCTTTCCGCATCCGTGGTCAATGTCATAAATCCTGTTTTATGAGGATTATGCGCCATTGCACGTGCAGAAAGCATTTCGGTCACTGTTGCATCAGCACCAAATTTTGAACATAAATATCTAAATCCCACATCAGTAACTCCAGCCATAGGAGCCAAAATAAGTGGATTGTCTGAAAAATCCAAATCCTTTATTTTCATATATCATATATTATCACAAACACAGCGCTTTTTCAAACGAAAAAGTGGATATATGAAGATAAAAAAATAAAAGAGCTATTGTCATAATAAGTTGAAAAACCCCAATCCCCTCAAGACCAAGCAAGTTTGTGAGAGGCATGCGAAAAAACGCACCCAAAAATTTGCAAATCACTCCACTAGCAAACAGGACTAAGGCTCCAACTCCCAATTTTGACTTCTCTTTTTCCATACAAGACGTTCCTTGAAAGAAGGATTGCCATCTTCGTTTATTTCTACACACAAAAAATTTTTGAAAAAAGGTATTTACAAATCAAACGCTTCGTGCTATAATCTAGGTACGAATGACTCTAAAAGGAGAAAAGAGTATGGCTAACACCGAATATGATTTTGAGTTAAATGGTGGAAAAACAACTATTCAAAAAAACGGAAAGTCAATACCAGTGACCAAAGTAGGATTAAGAACTTTGTATGGTCTTAAAGACAAGTTTGGTAATCCTCTTATAACAGTTAATAAAGAAACTCACACCATAAAAATAAGTAAAGATGTTAAATTAGCAACGGATGTACAAGAACTCCTATCTTGTCTTACTTCGTTGGCTGATACAGATAGACCATGTAGGCAAATCATAGAAGAAGACTTAATTGCAAGAAGTTATGAGCAAAAAGGAAGTATGGAAGCTTACAATGTATTTTCCAAAAAGTTTAACACCTTGGTAGATTTCAGTAGTGTAGCAGTTATGGCAGAAAAATTAATAAGACACAAAGGAGATGTCATTTTGCCTGATTTCATGTATTTTTTCAATAAATCAACTTACTTGTATGATGATGAATCCAAAAGAGATTTTACGGATGAACTTTTCCAGAGTATCAAGGTTTCAGTCGAAGAAAATAATCTTAAACCAGTTCAATCAAAAGAAACTGGTAAAAATTAACTAAAACAAAAAAAATAAACGGGATGAACACTTTCATCCCGTTTTCTTATTTTGATCTATCCTCTTGCACAACTTCCATACTGGATGTCTCTACATTTTGTTGAAGAGCCATTTGTGTGTTTTTATTAACCTCCTGTGCGTCAACCATTTTTTCTGGTTGATCAATGGATAACATAGCAAGAATACCACTTAACTCCTCTTCCTTCTTTTCTTCTTGACTCTTTACTTCGCCTTTACCTTTGTTTATTTCTTCTATTTTTGTGCCCTTAGGCCCCGTCTTTGGTTGTGTCACATGTTTTTCGATTGCTACTTTATTCACTTTGTCGACAGGAGCCAAACCTAAAACTTTCTTGTCATCTTTCTTCTTTGGTTTATCTTTTTCCTTGTCTTTCTTCTTGTCTTCTTTCTTTGCAGCAGGTTTCTTCTTTGCAGGTTTCTTTTCTGGAGCTTTCACAACAACAGGTGTGACAGGCTCCTTTTTCTTTTCGATCTTAATTTCTGGTATATATTCACCTTTTCCACGGATATTGTCAATTGGTCTTGAATAACCTTTCAAAATATCTGCACCACCGACAGCAATGATCTCATCAAAAGCGTCATGTTTCAAAATCAACGCATCCAAAATACCTTTAAGCCTTGTGCTGTCCTGTGCGATGCCCGGGTCTTCAGAGAGAAGTTTTTCCAAAATTGACTTATATTCTTCTGCAACAGCCTTACCCTTCTCGCCAGAGGTTTCCAAGATTTTGAGCATTTTCAAAAGATAAACTTGTGCCAAAATCTCTGAAAGCTCTCTTAAAAAGATCTCTTCTTCTTCACTTGCACCCAAATATGTAATGATTGGATTGTCTTTATCAAGAACAGGAATTTCCCTCACAATCGCCCATCTTTCCAAAATATTGTCTAAAAAGAGTGGTGAGTAAACCTCTACAACCTTGTCAAGTTCTTGAATATGTTTGATTGTCTCTTCGCCCCTATGCTCTAGTTCGATAATCTTAAGTGCAGCTGTGCAATAAGACTCATTCATCTCAAGGTCAACTCTAAAGTTGAGCACATACTTTCCCACTTTGAGGCTTGCATATATGTTTTCTTGATTCATATCTTGCAACAATTTTGGCAATGTCAAAAGAGCCTTCAAAGTGCTCTCGTCACTGATTGAATATTTTCCATCAGCAGAAAAGTCACCAAGCAATCCATCTCTTTGCTTGATTTGGTAAAATACTACATCCAAATACTCACTTTTGATCTTGTTTACATCTACTTCTGGAGCTTGTTCTGGCTTTGCAGCTTCTGTTTTTGGTTCCTCAGTGTTTGCATACAAAACGTCTTTTTTCTTTCTCATGTCCATATTATACAACAGAACAAACCAATTTGCAATATAAATTTTATTTTCTTAAAAAAGTCATACACAGAGGTTTTTCTTTGATATCATTTAGTGTAATCCCATTTGCCACGCATTTCCCTTCATCATTAAATAAACAATGTGCCTTGCAACCAATACCAATTGTTTTTAAGTCTCTTTGCGGTGCATAAATCGGTGGTTCAGCCGAAAAAATTTTTTTTGTTTTGTCCACCACTTGCTTGTTTTTGTCCATCGCAAATTTTTTGCACTCACAATTTTTCCTGATCAAAATCTCCTTCGCTTTGCACGTGTATCTGTCATTGTAAAAACATGAGGTTTTTCTACATCTTATATCCATATCTCCCCCAGTAAATGTATTGCCACAAGTTGACAAAGTAAACATCTTTGTTGTAGACTTGTTTTTGAGAGGTAAGTATGAAAGTAGTTTTATTGAAAGACGTAAAAGGCACCGGCAAAAAAGGTGAAGTAAAAGAAGTCTCTGATGGATTTGCAAAAAACTTTCTTTTGAAAAATGGAAGTGCCAAAATCGCAGATACGACTGCACTCAATGAAAACAAATTTCAAAAAGATGCCGCAAAGTATCACAAAGAACAAGAGTTTTTGGCAGCAAAAGAACTTGCCAAAAAAATTGAGGGGAAAACTGTTGTTTTGGAAATCAAATGTGGTGCAAATGGCAAGACATTTGGATCAATAACAAGTCAAGAAATTGCAATCGGACTTGAAAAATTTGGGATTACACTGGATAAAAAGAAAATAGATTTGAAAGAGCCAATCAAAGTAGCAGGACTTTATCATATTGTTGCAAAAGTATATCCGGAAGTTACAGCAAAATTTGATGTTGAAGTTGTCGCAAAATAAATGGAGTGTTTATGAATAAAATATGTCAAAGTTGTGCCATACCTCTTACAAACAAAGATTTGCTTGGCACAAATAAAGATGGAAGTTTAAACGAAGACTATTGCAAATACTGTTATGTGGATGGAAAATTTGTTGATGACGTTTCAATGGAAGAATATGTTGAAATGTGCTCACAATTTGGTGAACAAGCCGGCATGACAAACGAACAAATGAGAGATTTTTGCCAACAGATATTCCCTACTTTAAAAAGATGGAAAAAATAAAACTAACCTTTTTGGTTAGTTCTTTTTTTTTGTAAGAAGATTGCTAAGTGAACATGACACTTGATTGACAAGTCTAATTAAGTCACATATCTCTGTTTCGCTCATTCCACATTCCAATTGCATAGCAATTGCTGTTGCAAACAACACTTTCTCTTCATCTGTCATATACTTTTTTATCCAAATGCACCAAAATTTGTGAAATTTAGCATATTTTTTGGCATTTCTTATACAAAGTTACAAACTCTTCAAGAGAAAAGCTTTCTGCCCTTCTTGCAAGAGTTTTTTCATCTAGCATTTCTTTAAGTTTTGCTTTGTCATAAATTGCCCCAAGATTGTTGAGCAAAGTCTTTCTTCTCATTGCAAAACAATTTTGTACAAACTTTAAAAATGTAGTCTTGTCAATGTCTGGATATTTATTATTTTTTATCTCAATATGCAAAATGGCAGAATCAACATTTGGTTGAGGGAAAAACATCTGTCTTTTTACAATTCTTGTGATCTTACTTTCTCCAAAAAACTGGGTCAAAACGCTTATGCTACCATAATCTTTTCCTCCAACTTTTGAAGAAATCCTCTCTGCAACCTCCTTCTGCACCATGATTGTCAAGCTTTCAAGTTTTTCTGATTCAAACAATTTAAAAATAATCGGTGTTGTGATGTAATAAGGCAAGTTTGCCACGACCTTAAAACCATTTTTAAACATTTTGTCGATCTCTTTGATGTCCGAATCCATAAAGTCAGCAAAGACAAACTCTGTGTTTTTTAAGTTTAGCGACAACAGCGTTTCTTTCAAGTCTTTGTCAATTTCATAAGACACCACTCTTTTTGCTTTTTCGTCCAAAACACTAGTTAAACTGCCTGCTCCTGCACCAATCTCAAGCACTTCGACCTTGTTGTTGATGCCAGCATCGTCAGCAATAGCATTTAAAAGGTTTTTATCGCTCAAAAAGTTTTGTCCATATTTCTTTTTAAACACAAATTCACTCATATTCCAAACAGCCTCCTTGCGTTTTCTGTGGTAATTTTTGCCACTTCTTCAAGCGTCAAGCCTTTTATCCTTGCGAGCATGTCCGCCGTGTACACTATATAACTTGGCTCATTTCTTTGCCCCCTGTATGGCACGGGTGTCATATACGGACAATCTGTCTCTAGCAAAATTTTTTCAATCGGAATCTGCCTTACAACTTCAACCACATTTGTGGCATTTTTAAAAGTCAAAAGACCGCCAAAAGAAAATGAAAATCCAAGCTTCATAAGCTCTTTTGCGCTTTCAATGCTACCACCATAACAATGCATCAAACTCGGTTTTGTTGGGGTGCGTTTTCTCAAAATCTCAAGTGTATCTCCCATTGCATCTCGCGTGTGAATGACAACCGGCAAACCTAGTTTGTTTGCAAGCTCAATCTGCTTTACAAAAACATCTTTTTGCTTTTCTTTGGTCTCTTTTTCATAATAATAATCAAGCCCAATTTCTCCAATAGCAACAATCTTGTCATTATTTGCAAGATTTTCTAATTCCGAAATTGAATTTTTATCAAATTCATTTACATTTTCTGGATGAAAACTAACCGTGGCATAAATGATGTCAAATTGCTTTGAAAGTTCAACTGCTTTTTGAGACGAAGATAAATTGCATGATGCACAAACATGTGCCACCACACCTCTTTCTTTCGCCCTTGCAACAACTGCTGCAACATCATCGTATTTTTCGTCATTTAGATGTCCGTGAGCATCAATAAGTTCCATACGGAAAGTATAACAAATTTTTCAAAAATAAGTCAACATTTGACATATTCATTTATTTTTTTTGTGCCCTACTAGAAAACATCTTCACAACTTACGGCGCTGACAGCTACATCTCAAGATGTTCCTGCGTGATAATGGGATGCAGTGAAACCATTTTTTATGTCGCAACGGTTTATCTTTCTCAAACAAAGGTCAAAAAACTTTTGTATGCCATTCCCGTTGCACTTTTCTGCTCGCTAGTTGGCACAATTTTTGCCTGCCTAATTTGCAAAGTGATGTAAAAAAACTACCACATGGTAGTTTTTATTTCTCTGTAGAATTTTCACTTGCTTTTATTGTAAAATCAGTATTATCTGCCGTTGGAAGAATTGTTTCCGGATTCGCACCAATTTCTTGTGCCGCTTTTTTCCAAAATTCTTCATTTGCAACTTTTGTTTCATTGCTAAGACTTGTCGTCTTTGCCCCATCTATTAAGGCTCCATATGTCACGGCAAGTGATACTGCCTCATCTCCTTTTTGGTGAGATTCTGCCATAATCATAATTGCACTTGCAATATTCTCAACTTTTTTGCCAACCTTAATTTGTGCTTCTTCATATTGAGCAAGTTGTCCTTCGCATACAGTTTGCTTCCCATGTAAATAAATTAAAACCTCATCGAGTTTTTGTATAAGTTTTTCATCAATTTGTTTTGCATACTCTCTGACAGCCTCATCAGTATGGGCAATCCCATCCCTATCAAGATAAAATTGGGCATTCTCATATTTAGGTAATAAAAGTTCAACATTATTTTTAATTCCCCTCATCTCATTCGCCGCATCCAACAATCCATACAAATCAACGCACAAATCATTTGACTGTAATTCTAATGAGAGGTCACTCATGTTAAGTTTCGCTCCAAAGTAATCCAATTTTCCTGTTAAAAGAATTTTTTTCATTTCTTCAAAGAGATCTGCTGACTCTACAAGATTTTGTTTCTCTTGCTGAATTTGAAAATAAAAATCCATATTCATTAATCTTTGGTCTCTTTCTCTAAACTCTTGTGCAGATTTTTCTAAAACATTAGGTGACAATTGAGATAACCCCGACTTTTCCATCAAAAAGTTTCTTTGTTTGTCCGTCAACTTGCTTGCCCATTCGATATTTATTCCCAAAATATTCCCATACATAAGATTTTTTTCATTCAGCAAAAGAAAATTTCTTTGATCTTGATTTGTTGGATCCGCCGACATAATACCAAACAAACTGTATTTTGGATCATTGATGGCAAAAGTGTTTATGGCATGTCCATCACAAATTCTATATATGCAAGGGATTCCTATTCCCTCACAAATAGTTTTAAGCATGTTGGCCTTGCCCGCACAAACAACTTTGTCTCCATTTAAGACAGACAAAACTCCTCTTCCAATTTCATCGGGAGCCCCTGATTCTGCCTTTTTGTAATTGTAGTGTGAAACATATGAAAAAGCTATATAAAATTTTTCGTACGGAGATAAATCTTTGTAAGCATTGATTGCTTGCACAACCTGCGCAATCTTTCTGTTTGCATTATCAAGTTCATTGTATGAATATGACACTTCACCATCATATGTTTCACGAAATGTAATGTCTTTAAAATGAATTTTTTGATACAGTTTTAACAATGCTGCTTCTTGTTTTAGAGTTGACTTTTCTGTTGTGTAATTTTCATCAAAATCTTCTCTATCAATCCTTATAATGTTGCTATGGTTTACTTCGTGTCTTTTACTTCTATAAGCAGGATCATTGATACTAAGACATGCTTGAATTTCATGCTTTGACAAGATATTTTGATGTTTTTTTAAAAAATCTTTATCAAGGAACATTTTTGAATATGCAATGATTTTTGTATATTTTGCGTTTGGGATTTTTGTTGTTGCCAAAATGGATTCAATATATTCCTTCTCTTCCACAATTTCATCAACATTATTATATTCCTCCCCATCTGAGGCATTGGCAAGTTTTCCTCTTACTCTTTCATATTCTCTTTTAACAATTCTTTCTGGGATTATGCTCAGTTCCTCATCATTAATCAAATAACAATATTTTGCCATATGTCCTACACCTCTCAATTTTATTATACCATACACCAAAAGAAAACTCAATAGGAACTTCTCTCTACACAATAAAGTTTTTTGTCTTTAATTCATCCAAATAATCGCCATTTTCTTCATTCGTAATCAAATTTTTGCAAACTTTGACACCGTTACGTCCATTTTTTGTTGCTCGGATGATGATGAGTTTAACCTTGCCTTTTCCGTTCTCTGTGAAGAACATTTCTTTGATTTTAAGATTTTTTCTTTGGCACGATTCAATGAACTCTGCTGACCTTTCAGCACTATAACAGCAATAAAAGTTTCCACCATTTTTAAGTATTTTGGCAGCACATTCAACAAGCTCATTTAATGGCAAACAAACCTCTTCTCTTGCAATTTTTCTTGCTTCACTTTGATCAAAGTTTGTCTCTTTGAAATATGGTGGATTTGAAAAAACAACATTTACACTCTCTGGTTTTAAATACTCTTCAAAATTTTGAATTTTGTCTTTTATCAGAATAATCTTATCTTCAAGATTATTGAACTTTATATTCTTCTCGCAAAGATTTTGCATCTCTTTTTGTAATTCAAAAGCGTATATTTTTTTAATATCCTGTTTTGCCTGCAACAAAATGGATATTACTCCACAACCTGCGCCAATTTCAACAGCAACATCCTCTTTTTTTGTCTTAACAAAATTTGCCAAAATCACGCTATCAGAAGAAAATGTATATAATTGTGAATCTTGAATTATCTTCAACCCATTGCATTGCAAATCCTCAAGTCTTTCAGTATCTTTCAACTTCATTATTCTTCCCTTTTGAATTTAATTTCTTCAAGAGGATAAGTTTTGATTTCTGTGTCATCTCCTCTCACAAACTTGACATCAACTTCTCTCTTCAAAAGGTCGTTAAAAACAACTGTGCCATTTCCATCCTTTGTTGTCACAGAAGTGTTTACTTTTGGCATAACCTTAAGCGCTTCTTGATAAGTTGGATTTTCATATGCAAGGCAGCACAAAAGTTTTCCGCAGAGTCCGCTTATGCTTGCTGGATTGAGTGACAAATTTTGATTCTTTGCCATCTTCATTGAAACATGCTCAAGTTCCCCAAGATTTTGCACACAACAACAAATCTTTCCACATGGACCAATTCCACCCAAAAGTCTAACCTCGTCACGACTTCCAATCTGTCTAAGTTCAACCTTCTTTTTAAGTTCAACCGCAAGCTTTTTTACAAGCTCTCTAAAGTCAACCCTGTTTTCAGAAGTAAAGTTGATTATATATCGAGAGTTGTCATAACTTGCTTCAACATTGACGATTTTCATGTCAAGATTTTCTGCTTTTGCAAGTTTTTTTACAATCGGATAAAGATTTTTTGCTTGCTCGTCATATTTCTCTGCTTGCTTTACCATTTCTTCTGTTGCTTTCTTAACAACTTTTTTCAAAGAGGATACAAGCGTGCTTGCATCAACCTCTTCTTTTTCTTTAAACACTCTTCCAAGGTCTGTTCCCTTTTCTGTGTCAACAACAACATAATCTCCAACTTTTAAATCCAGTCCGTTTGGATCAAACGAATATACATTGTTGCTACTTTTAAATTTTACCCCAACAACTTCTACTTGCATAGATATTTTACCTCCAACATTTTCATAAGGAAATTGTCAATAGAAACCGCAAAATTTGCGTTAAACTCAAGTTTTTCTCTAAAACGCAAAACAAGCTTAGAAATTTCACAAAGCGCTTCAATAGAAAACTCTGCCTCCACATCTTTAAGATCTTCTAAATATGGCTTCAATTTGCAGAGAACTTCACTTTCGCACTTTAATTTAATCATGTCCTCAATGCACACTGAAACGATTTCTAAAATCAGTTTTAAGTCATCTTTCTTTTCAACAAATGTTTTTGAAAATCTCAAAACATCCTTACTGCTTTTAAGCTCGGTCAAAACTGAAACAGCAAAATCAGCAGCTTCTTTCAAGCCTGCGTAGTGAGAAAGAAACATCGTTCTGCCAATATACCCTTTCCCCAAAATGCATGCAAGCTCGTCTTGACAAACATTTTCAATCTCATCACGTGATAGAGGATTTATTTTAATTTTGTCACAACGACTTCTTATTGTTGGCAAAACTCTTGTTTCATTGCTTGCACTTATCAAAAAGAAGACATTTTTTGGTGGTTCTTCCAAAACTTTTAAAAGTTTGTTTTGAGCCTCTTCTGTTGAAACATCAAAATTGTTGATTATAAAGATTTTGTTTGGCATATTTACTGGTTTTACATATACTTCAGACACAATGTCGTTTGAGTCTGCAACAAGCAATTTTTCAGTGTTTTTTGGATAAACTTTTGTATCAAGGTCGACGCCATTTTCAATTCTCAAAAATTCGGCACTTTTTTCATCAAAAAGTTCAAACATCTTATATTGAAGCATCAATGCAGTCAACACCAAAGTTTTTTTGCTTGTAAGCTCATCTTCACAGAAAAACAAAATGGTGTTGGAAAGAGTGTTGCCCTCTTTCTTTTCCATCAGATTCCTGAAAAATTTTTGGTTTTTGATTGTTTCAGCCAAACTCATACAATGATTTTATCATAAAAACAGCCAAAAAGCAAAAATAAAATTGCATTATTACGAATGCAATTTTTTCTTTTTAATCGATCTCTCAATCATCTTGTATATCTCACCAACAAATATTATTGACACAGACAGGCATAAGCACAAGCGCAACAAGACAGGTTGGAATTGTTGCCGTGACAATCAACATGTTTTTTCTGAAAAAGGTCTTTTTACGATTTCCCAAATATCTTTGTGGAACACAACAAAAATAGAAAGTAAAGTCGCCACATGCAAAAGTATACTTAAAAACAAGCTTTCTTCAATTCCAAAAAAAATTGGAAACAAAACTATATGCCCTGATGAAGATACAGGCAAAAATTCTGTTAACCCCTGTATAATGCCAAGAAAAATAAAGCAAGGATTTTCATGTTTTCTCCTTGCTCTATTTTATTGTGTGATTGATGAAAATATAATCAACTATTTTCTTGACATCACTTCTTGTCTTTCTTTACGTCTCTTTGCAACTGTGGTGATAACAATTACCATCACTGTAAGTCCAATGGCAGCAGCACCGATAAGGTACCAATACCAAACTGCCGTTTTCCCTCCGCTTATCCTTGCGTTTGCACCAAGCACTCCAAAGAGTCCATTGTAACTGGTCGTCTCGTAAATATACAAGTTGTAAATTGATGTCACATCATGTCTGTTGAAGTCAAACGAACCATTGAATGCAAACTGTGTCGTTCCAATCGGTGTCCAGAATTCATCACCAATTGAAAGATCCGTTTTCAAAATGTAGCTTGCATTGTAATAATAGTCTCCAAACGCATCTTGTGCACCACTGTTTACTCTTTGCATCATCAAAACCAAATCATCAATACTATTAATTTCGTATGGGTTTCTTGTTGTTCCTTCTCCAACAAAATCGCTTGAAATCTTCTTGTCTTCCCACATTCTACGCTTAAATTGAAGCAATAGCTCAAGAGTACCTAAAAGTTGGTTTTCTTCAACATATTCTTTTGAAACAACCAAAACGCCATCACTTAAGAATTCTGTCACATCAAACTGATGATCTGCTGCAGAGATTCTTGCGAGTGCAACCATATATCTGTCATTAACTCTTATTGTAAGTCGCATGTCGTTTCCACGTTCAATTGTAATTTGTTCAATTTTGTTTGAACCTTTTACAACATATCCCGCCAAATCAACATTGTCATAGTCAATTGCACCATGTCCTGTTTGCTCTGCAACAATTTCACGTCTAATGTAGATTGCACTGATTTCGTTTCTAAATGTTGGGATTACCCTTACAAAATCATTTACTGTCATTTCGGCCACAATAGACAGACTGAAGATATATTTGCCATCTTTGTATCCTTCATATTTGAAGCTATCAATGTTCCACTCAACACCATAACCATAGTCAATGGAAAGAGTAAATGTAACCACGTCTCCAACTTTAACTTCAATTTCTTCAAGTTTGTTTACAAACGTATTTCTCACAAAAGTACCAATTACATAGTTTCGAGTTTGATTGTTGATTGAGAGTGCACTCGCCTGCAAGAGTTGTCCATGCGTGTGATCATAAAGCTCTTCAACGCCACGCACATTCAACTGTGTAAATCTAAGTTTTACATAGTCTCCTTGCAAGTTCATGATGAATGTTGATTTTGTCGTTACAATAAGTCCATCCCACTCTTGTTGCATAGACTGTCTTCCACTTGTGATATTGTTCCATCTTGTGAATGTATATCCATCATCTGGCAGCGCAGTAAGTTTGAATGGGTTTGTTGAATCAATATATCCTTCTTCAATAAGTTTTTGTGATTGATTGTCTTCCGCTTGTTGAGAAATTTCATATGTCCCAAGTCCACCATAAACAACAACCTCAATTCTTACATAATAGATAACTTGAATGTTACACTCAACAATATTGTCAATTTCGTTTGTTTCCCATGGGATTGAATTTGAATATGTTGTTACATCCGTCAACCATTCACCATTCTTGTTTCTCTGTGAAATGATAAATTTGTAGAATTTGTATCCATCTATCTCTGGAGCAACAATCTTGATTGAAGTGTTGTAAGCAATTTCAATATAATTTGGTGCTGTTGGATAGAACCAAGAATTTGAATAGTCCACACCAGAAACCATATCTTGTGCAGTTACAACCGCAGCTGTTGTAGGAACAACTGTAAATGTGATTCTTGTCTTCAAGTATGACCAATATAAGAAGAGTGAAATTTCAATTTCTCCGGTCTCTTCATTTATCTTGGTGTTTTCCGCGATCTTGTAAGAAGATGTCCCAAGATCATAATAATATCCAGTTTCTTGCATCAAAAGTGATGCTTGACCATCTGAATTAATGTATCTTACACCTGCACCATTTTCATAACTGAAGAATCCCTCAAAATTGTGATTTTGTTTTGCAAGTTTAACATTTAACATTCCATTTGAATAACTTATTCTGTTATCC
>Ga0310786_10003863_pt1 | contig 21333 bp, 30 predicted proteins | sample AusTroGonzalo_MG_FD_203881 | JGI IMG/M metagenome (GOLD analysis project Ga0310786, IMG submission 203881) | Bovine rumen microbial communities from tropical cattle in Woodstock, Queensland, Australia - Gonzalo_03 (v2) (version 2) | ecosystem: Host-associated > Mammals > Digestive system >...
AACAGACACTTTAGGCATGGCGGCAATAGATAGTATATTGTTCCGCTTTTGGCAGATGGGATGGCTTGATAAACTGGATGCAGATGCCGTGCCTGTTGTGCATGGAAAGTGGGAAGTCAAAGGTCAAGATGTGTACTGTTCCGTGTGCGGAGCAGAAAGTGCGTATAATTGGTTTGGCGCGTCAAAATTTAGCAACTACTGCCCTAATTGCGGAGCGAAGATGGACGGAGAAAGGAAAGACGATGGCTGAATACATTATTCGTGAAACAGGCTACCCCGGAGCGGTGAAGCAAGAAGTTATTGGCGAACTGGTGCGGTGCAAGGATTGCAAGCACTACTGGCGAAACCATGCAGATGACATCTCCGTTTCGGTTTGCCTTGCTTCACCGGAGGATGATGCGTTCTGTTCAGAGGGAGAAAGGAAAGGCAATGAGTGAATGTTGCAGTACTTGCAGAAACAGATTCGCTCTTACGAAGTTTGACTATTCACACGGTGGCTGTGAGCATATAAAAATGAACGGCTTTATCTGTATGGCATTTGCCACAGAGGGCGATGCGGTGTGGATGGTAGGAGCAGATGAATCGGCACAATGCGAGTGCTATGAAAGGAGAACCAATGAATGTGCACGGGAGTGACTTAATCAGCAGACAGGCGGCAATTGATTTGCTATGGAAAGCCTTGTTTGAATACGAGGACAAAACCGAAAAACAATTCCAAGAATCTGAAGATTTAGATGTTGGAGATTGGATTCAGTACAGGATTTTTGTTCAGAAGATGAGTGATACTGACAGACAGACTATCCTTGGGATGCCTTCCATAGATGCTGTTCCTATTGTTAGGTGCAAAGATTGCAAATGGTGGGGCGACTACGGATGTGCCATCAGAATCGTTGACGAAAGCGACAAGCCAAAGGAAAACGATTTCTGCTCTTTCGGAGAAAGGAAAGACGATGAGTGACAACAACATGGCAGAGAACACCTTCGGGCAACTTGCGGAGATGGCCGGACTTCTGATGGGGAAACTGGAGGAAAACGGATTCAGCCACGAGGAGGCCGTCGCGCTGGCCAGCAAGGTGACCGTCGAGCTGGTCGTGACCGTGGTGGAGGGGAGCTTCAAAGAGAATGGCAAAAAGTAAGTACAAAGCAGTCCCGATCGACACACCGGACGGTCACTTCGACTCCATGGGCGAATACGCACGTTGGGAAGACCTCAAACTCATGCAGGGAGGCGGCGTGATCACCGGACTCAAACGCCAGGTGAAGTTCGAACTGATCCCGAAGCAGAAGACGAAGGACGGGAAGACCGTGCAGGCGGTCGATTATGTGGCCGACTTCCGGTACTACGACACCCGGACAGGCGAGTGGGTCACCGAAGACTTCAAGGGCGTGAGGACGGATGCGTACAAGATCAAGAAGAAGCTGATGCTGTTCCGGTGGGGCATCGAGATCCGAGAGACAGGGAGGAAAGACTTATGATCCCGGCGGTTCTGATCCTCGCCGTGCTGGCGGTGGTAGTCATCGGCATGGTGGTATACGCCATCGTCTGGGAAGATATGTGGAGGTGAAAAGATGGGGAGCTATAACGAAGGGAAGGACGAGGTCTGCGCCTGGATTCAAAGAAACTTCACGGAGAGGGACACCGTGCTGGACGTGGGGGCCTGTGACGGAAAGTGGCGCGACCTTCTCCCAGCGGTCACGATGGACGCGGTGGAGATCTTCGAGCCATACGCGAGGAAGCTGAAGGGATACCGGAACATCTTCGTGACGGACATCTGCAAACTTGAGTACGACTGGTATGACCTGATCATCTTCGGAGACGTGATCGAGCACATGAACGTGCAAGACGCACAGGCGGTGCTGAACTACGCCAGAGAGAGATGCTGGGACATGATCGTCGCCGTGCCGTTCCAGTACAAACAGGGAGAAGTTGATGGCAATCCGTGGCAGGCGCACATTCAGGACGACCTCACGCCGGAGACCTTCAACGAACGGTATCCGGGCTTCGAGGTGCTCTGGAAAAATGAGCACTACGCCTACTACCATCTCGCGCTATGAGTAAGACGAGGTACTGGTGGTACTACTCGGTCGTGACTGCGATCCGACAGTACCCGATGATGGCAGAGAAGAAAAGAGAACTGCAAAAGACAAAGGTCATCCCGGCGTATGAGTTCACAATCAGAGGGACGGAAGTATCGAGAACGACAGAGCAGGCAGCACTCCGGCAGCTGCCTCCAGCTGAAGAACTCTGGGTGAACGCGGTGGAGAGAGCAACGGAGGAAATCAAGAGACACCGGGATGGACGGGAAGTTCTCAAGATCGTCAAGATGGTCGACTACGACAGGACACACAGCGTCGAGGGAGCGGCGCAGGCCCTTCACATGGACAGGGCAACAGCATGGAGGAGAAGGTGCAGATTCATCTACACGGTGGCGAAATATGCACATTATCTGCCGGAACAGTAAAGATGCAACACACGAGCCAAAAAAACTGTTATGATCGCTACCGTGGGAAGTCTGCAAAGACGGAACACTTCATGTTTCTTCTTGTTCTCCTCTCGGAGCGGGGCCTCGGTTATCCGGGGCCTCGATCTATATCACGGAGTACGGGCAGCAGTCCGAGGGCGGTCACGGCATAAGTTGAGGAGGGAACGCTGTGAAAACGAGAGCGGAGTTCTACGACAGCAGAAGATGGGACAGCCTTCGGGCATCGGTGCTCCGGCGAGACAAGTACAGAGACATGGTCAAGCACAGGTATGGGAAGAACGTGCCGGCAGAACTGGTGCATCACATCTTCCCGATTGACGAGTTCCCGGAGTATATGTGGCAGGCGTGGAACCTGATCAGCGTGGGCAGAGCCACGCACAACCAACTGCACGACAGGAACACGGACGAGCTGACGGAGCTGGGGAAGGATCTCCTGCGAAGGACAGCAAGGAAGAACTGCATCGAGATCCCGGAGAAGTACAGGGAAGAAACGAAGAAGCCCAGCAAGTGGGAGCGGAGACGATAGCCCCCCCACCCTCGCGTGCAAATATTCTCGCGAGCCGGTGGCGAGGGTAAGCCTCTTTTCTAACCGCGAGGGGTTTTTGAGCTTAAAGGGATCAAATTCGGCGCAAAACACGGAGAAAGAGAACATGAACAGGAAGAAATGGGCGGAGCTGATCACGGCGAACTGCAAAAGCATCGGAACTTACAAAGTTGAGTTCGACCCGGTGATCGACACTCTGGCCGGAGTGCTGGAGAAGCGCGACAAGGTGGAGCAGGAGTTCCAAGAGGCCGGAGCGGAGGCTGTGATCATACACACGAATCAGGGCGGAAACGCCAACATGACGAAGAACCCCATGCTCGTGGCCATCGGTGAGCTGAACACGCAGGCCCTCGCCTACTGGCGCGACTTGGGACTTACACCGGCAGGCCTTCGGAAGCTGAACGAGCAGGCCTTCCAGAAAAAGAAGACCTCCGCCCTCGCTGAAGTTCTGAAGGAGCTGGGGTAATGACATACAGGGAGACGGCCATCCAGTACGCGGAGGACTGCGTCTCCGGGAAGCTGACGGTGGGGCGCGAAGTCGTCATGGCGGCGCAGAGATTCCTGTCGGATCTGAAAAGGGACGACTTGGAACTGCACACGAAAGAGCCGGACTTCGTGATCGGGATCATCGAGCGGCTGATGGTACACAAACAGGGCGAGGCCTTCGACGGCACTCCGCTGATGAACACGCCGCTTCTGTTGCAGCCGTGGCAAGTGTTCATCGTGTACAACCTCGTGGGGTGGTACTTCAAGGGCACGCCGGAGCGGCGGTACAAGGAAGCCTTCATCATGATCCCACGGAAGAACGGGAAGACGATCCTCGTGGCTGCCCTGGCTTTCTCTCTGGCACTGCTGGAGCGGAGAAGCGGCGCGAAGATCTACATCGTCGCCGGAAGCGCGAAGCAGGCCTCGGAGGCGTTCAGTGACATAGTGTACTCGCTCCGGTATCGGGGCATGATCGAGGACTTCCGAGTCAGGGATAACAACGCCGAGCACTCCATACACTACGAGTTCACGGACGAGGACGGAACGCCGACCGGCTCGATTGACATCGAGGCACTGGCCAGCAACCCGGACGCACACGACTCGTTCAACTGCAACATCGCCATCGCGGACGAGATCCACTCGTTCAAGAAGGCGGCGCAGTACAACCGATTCAAGGAGGCCATGAAGGCCTACACCAACAAGCTGATGGTGGGCATCACCACAGCCGGAGACAATGCAAACAGTTTCTGCTTCCGCAGAATGGAATACGCCATAAAGGTCGTAGAAGGGACAGTCAGCGATGACAGTCTCTTTTCTTTTGTCTCGCGAGCTGACCAGTCAGAGGACGGCACGGTGGACTATACCGACCCCATCCAGCACCAGAAGGCAAACCCTTCGTATGGCGTGACCATCCGCCCGGAGGACATCATGAACGATGCCCTCCAAGCGCAGAACGATCCCCAGCAGAGGAAGGACTTCCTCTCAAGGTCGCTGAACCTGTACACGGCGGCGACCAGAGCATGGTTCGATCTGGACGAGGTCAGGGCGAGCGACAGCAGATACAACTGGACGATAGACGAGCTGGCCAAACTGCCTATCGACTGGTACGGCGGAGCGGATCTGTCGAGGATGTACGACCTGACGGCGGCGGCCCTGTACGGTGAGTACAACGGCGTGGACATCTGCATCACGCACGCCTTCTTCCCCATAACGCAAGCGGTGAACAAGGCGGACAAGGATCAGATTCCTCTGTTCGGCTGGGCGGACGACGGCTGGCTGACGATGTGCAACTCGCCGACGGTGAATATTGGGGATGTCGTGAACTGGTTTGTGGATATGAAGCGGAGAGGCTTCAGGATCAAACAGATCGGACACGACCGAAAGTTTGCCGGAGAGGAATACTTCCCGGCCATGAAGGCGGCAGGATTCAACATCATAGACCAGCCGCAGTATTTCTACCTTAAGAGTCAGGGATTCAGACACATAGAGAAGGCCATCAAGGACGGCAGATTCTACTACTGCCACTCGGAGGCCTTCGAGTATTGCATAAGTAACGTGCGAGCGGTGGAAAAGACGGACGACGCTGTCCAGTACGAGAAGATCCAGCCGGAGCACAGGATAGACCTGTTTGACGCGGCGGTGTTCGCGTGCATAAGGCTGGCGGAAGCCAACGTGAAAAGAGCGAAGGCTAAAAAGTGGTTCGGGGAGGAATGAAAATGAAAGTAAGTGACCTGTTTCGGCGGCAGCCGAAGCAGAGAGGGTCGATAGCTCTCGGCCTGTGGGACGGTGACGACTTCTGCTGTCCGGGATACATCAGTCTGGACAAGTGCCCGGAGATCGTCGCCGGATGCTACGCCATCGCCAAATTGCTGGGGTCGATAACCATCTACCTCATGAGCAACACGGAGAAGGGCGACGTGCGGATCGTGAACGAATTGAGCCGGACGCTGGACATCGACCCGATGCCGAACATGACCCGGAAGACATGGATGGAAGCCATCGTGATGAACCTCCTGCTCTACGGAAACGGAAACAGCATCGTGTACCCGAAGACCCGGAGCGGTTATCTCCAGTACCTGGAGCCGATAGCACCGTCACGAGTTCAGCTGATGCCGGTGCCCGGAAGTTACAGGAACTATCAGGTGTGGATCGACGGCAAGGCCTACGACTCCGACAAAGTCCTGCACTTCACGCACAACCCGGACAAGACCTATCCGTGGAAGGGCAAGGGCGTAATTATCAGCATCAAGGACATCCTGAACAACCTGAAACAGGCGACCGCCACGGAGAAGGGATTCATGGAGTCCAAGTGGAAGCCGACGCTGATCGTGAAGGTGGACGCGATGATCGACGAGTTCAGCTCTCCAGCAGGACGGAAGAAGCTCCTCGACGAGTACGCCGCTTCGGCGACGGTGGGAGAACCCTGGCTCATTCCTGCGGAGCAGTTCGATGTGGAGCAGGTACGGCCTCTCACCTTGGCAGACCTCGCCATCAAGGACACGGTGGAGCTGGACAAGCGCACTGTGGCCGCTGTGCTGGGCGTACCGCCGTTTTTGCTCGGAGTAGGGGAATACAACAAGGATGCGTGGAACAACTTCGTACAGAACACTGTGAGGCCCATAGCGGTGGGCATCCAGCAGGAGATGACGAAGAAGCTCATCCTCTCCCCGAAGTGGTATGTCAAGTTCAACGTGCTCTCCCTCATGGACTGGGATCTCAATACCCTTTACACCGTCTTCGGCGGCTTGAGCGACAAGGGCATCGTGACCGGGAACGAGGTCAGAGACCGGATCGGAATGTCGCCGCTTGACGGTCTGGACGAGCTTCGGATTCTGGAGAACTACATACCCTCCGACATGATCGGACAGCAGAAGAAGCTGGTGCAGGAATGAAGCTTACACCTACTTGCCCGGTAGGCAAATACCGCAGCGACATGAAGATCGTATGCACGAAGGACAATATGCTGTGCGCCTTTCAGTTTTTCAAACAATGCAAGGGCTGGTGGGCGAACACGGAAAGCGCGGCGAAATGCCTCAAAAGAGAAGAAGAACAAACTTAACTTGAAAGGAGAAGAAACATGAAAACATTAGTGGCCATCCCATGCCACGACAAAGTGGACGCGGCGTTCATGAGGTCGGTGCTCGGCCTCCAGCTGGAGGGAGAAGTGGAGTTCAGCTTTGCCATCGGCTCGCTCATCTACGACGCGAGGAATCGGCTGGCGTTGCAGGCGTGCGAGCAAGGCTTCGACGCTGCGCTCTGGCTGGACAGCGATATGGTCTATCCGCCGGAGATGTTCAAGCAGATGTGGGCCAGACTGAACGAGGGAGCGGAGTACGTTTCCGCGCTGGCGTTCACACGGAAGACACCGTGCAAACCTGTGATCTACGAGTACATCGGATTCCGGGGCACGCTTCCTGTGTGTGAGTCCATGTTCGACTACCCGGAGGACAGCATCTTCGAGATCGCCGGGAGCGGCATGGGCTGTGTGATGATGACGACCAGCCTCATCGAAAGGGTCGGCAGAAAGTTCGGCCTGCCGTTCTCACCGAGGATGGGCTTCGGTGAGGATCTCACCTTCTGCCTCAATGTTCAGGACATAGGCGTGCCGATGTTCTGCGATTCATCCATCAAGGTGGGACATCTGGGATATGTAGAGTTTAACGAAGAACAGTACAAAGTAGAAAGGAGTCTGCACAATGAGACAAGTAAGAAGCGTCCCGTCGACCTTTCAAACAAGGGAGGAGAACGGTGAGCTGACGATCCAAGGCTATTTTGCCGTTTTCAATTCACTGTATGAGATAGCACCTGGGATGACCGAATCGGTCGCTCCGGGTGCTTTTCAGAACACGCTGGCCGGAGACATCCGCGCCCTGATCAACCACGACACCACGCTGGTGCTCGGAAGAACAAAAGCCCACACTCTGGAACTGCGCGAGGATGAGCACGGTCTATGGGGGAAGGTCACCATCAATCCGAACGATGTGGACGCTATGAACCTGTACGAACGTGTGAAGCGCGGCGACGTGGACGGCTGCTCTTTCGGCTTCAACCCCACGGACGAGGAGACCGAGATCCGCGAAAATGGGGACGTGCACTGGACGATCAAGGCGGTGGAACTGTTCGAGGTTTCCGCGTGTACATTCCCGGCCTATGAGGCCACTAATATCTCTGCGCGGAGTGCGGAAGCTGAAGACCTGAAGAAGCGGAAGCACGAAGCATGGCAGATGAAGATGAAGGAGATGCTGAAGTAAATGGCACTGAAAGCACTGCTCCTGAAGAAGCGGCTGGACGATGGCCGGAAGAAGCTCGACGAACTGCGGAAGAAGGACGAGGAGTTCGAACTCCGCGAGACCGAGCTGAAGACCGCCATCGACGAGATGCCCATGGACGCGGACGAGGAAACTCGCTCCGCTCTGGAGGAGAGCATCACCGCCTTCGAACAGGAGAGAGAAGCACACGCGGCAGAGGTGGCCGACCTGACGCGAGAGATCGAAAACCTTGAGGCCGAACTCACCGAGGAGGAAGAAAACGCTCCCGGTGAACCCGAACCGGAGGCCGATACGACCGTCCCGGAGAATAAAGAAAGAAAGGCAGAGATGAAAATGAACATTCCCGAAAGCCGCGCCAAGATGTTCGGCGCAACCGCGCAGGAGCGCACCGCTTTCTTCGAGAGGGACGACATCAAGGCGTACCTCGGCGAGATCCGCACCTGCATTTCCGAAAAGCGTGCCCTCACGAACGTGGGCCTCACGATTCCTTCTGTCCTGCTGGGCATCCTGAAGGAGAACGTGATCCAGTATTCCAAACTTTACAAGCACGTCAACGTCCGCGCCATCGGCGGCGAAGGCCGTATGGTGGTACAGGGCACCGTTCCCGAGGCCGTCTGGACTGACTGCTGCGCGAACCTGAACGAGCTGTCCCTGTCCTTCAACGACGTAGAGGTCAACTGCTGGAAGGTCGGCGGCTTCTTCGCCATCTGCAACGCTTCCCTCGAGGACAGCGACATCGACCTGGCTGCCGAGCTGGTCGCCGCTCTGGGGCAGGCCATTGGCCGCGCTCTGGACAAGGCCATCCTGTACGGCACCGGCACCCGGATGCCTCTCGGCATCGTCACCAGACTGGCCCAGACTTCCGAGCCTGCTTCCTATCCCAGCACCGCCCGGACGTGGGTCGACCTGCACAGCACGAACATTCTGGCGGCTTCCTCCTCCGGAGCTGATATGCTCGCCAACCTCGTGACCAACCTCGGCGCGGCGAAGGGCAACTACAGCCGCGGTGAGCTTGTCCACGTCATGAACGAGAAGACCTACACCTACCTGATGGCGCAGGCCATGACGGTGAACGCACAGGGCCAGATCGTGACCGGGATCGACGGCAGGATGCCTGTCGCCGGTGGCGTGATCGAGGTCGTCAACGACGTGCCGGATTATCACATCATCTCCGGCTACTATGACCTGTACCTGCTGGCGGAGCGTGCCGGTGAGAAGTTCGCTTCCTCCGACCACTACCGCTTCCTCGCGGATCAGACCGTCTTCAAGGGAACTGCGAGATACGATGGACAGCCTGCCATCGCTGAAGGCTTCGTGCTGTCCACGGTCAACGGCGTGACCGCCGCTTCCGCGACCACGGCCATCAGCTTCGCCTCTGACACGGCGAACAGCCACTAATCACAGACAGGGAGGCTTCTTCGGAGGCCTCCCACTTTTAAGGAGTGAAGCAACGTGCCGAACATGAGCGACAGCGAACTGCTGACAATGCTGAAAGCAGATCTGGAGATCATCAGCGCGAACACCACAAAGGACACCTATCTGGGCCAGCTCATCTCGGCGGCGAAGAAGTTCATCGGAACGGAAGGGATCACCCTTGACCTGTCCGACATGGAGGACTGCACGCTGGTCGTCATGTACGCCGCGTGGCTTTACCGGAAGCGGACAGACCCGACCGCACCGATGCCGAGGATGCTCCGCTGGGCCTTGAATAACCGGCTCTTCAAAGAGAAGGTGAACGAATGAGGGACGCAGGAGTTGTCACGGTGTGCAGCCTGACGAACACGGCGCAGGCTGGCGCGATGCCTGTCGAGGAATTATCAGCCGTGGCCACTGCGTACTTCGAGGAGCGCACGGTCGGGTATAACCGGTATTTCACCGCGCTGGGCGTAAACGAAAGGGTTGACATGATGATCCGCGTGGTGAGGATGCCGGAGGCCCGTGCCGGGATGTACGCCGTTCTCTCGCAGAGCGAGAACGACGGACAGTACAGGATCGCGCAAGTCCAGAACCTTCTGGACGACGACGGCCTGAAGGTGACAGACCTGTCTCTGACACGACTGGACACCTTCTACAACTTGGAGGAAGCAGAAGATGACGAGCCTACAGAACAAACTCAAAACGATCCGTGATGCGCTCGTCGCAGGCCTGACGGAGTACAACGAGGGAGAATCGGAGGGCACTCTGATCTGCGATGTGTATCACTACTGGCGGCCTCACATGGCCGCACCGTTCGTGGTATGGGCAGAGGACGGAGAGGCCAACAGCCTCGACGCTGACGACCGGAAGCAGGAGCAGGTGCTCACCGGGTATGTGGACTTCTACACCCGGACGGAGTTCGACACCATAGCGGATAAGATCCAGACGGCCCTGTTCGGGCTTCAGTCGATACCGTTCGTCTGGCGGCTCGAGGCGGTGGACTACGAAGACGACACCAACCTCATACACTACCAGTGGACGTGGGAGGTGGCCTGAGTGGCCAAGTTCACCGTGGGCAGAGGGCTGGACGATTACCTGAAGGATCTCCAGAAGCTGGAGGTCAAGACTGGGAAGTACCTTGGTCAAGCACTCTACGAAGGCGCGAAGATCGTCGCCGACGAGATCCACAAGAACATCGCGAGTCTCCCGGTACAGAACACACCGGCAAAGAAGGGCCAGAGGCGTGACCCGTCACAGGTTGAGATCGACGGAATGCTGGACGGCCTCGGAATTGCCAAAAAGAGAGTGGCCAACGGATACAGCAACGTGAAGATCGGCATGGACGGATACAACAGCCATGTGACGGAGAAGTACCCGAAGGGCCACCCGAACGCGATGGTGGCTCGGTCGATAATGACCGGGACATCATTCATTAACCGCCATCCCTTCGTCGAGCGAGCCGTGAACGCCGTAGGCGGCAAGGCTGAAGACAAGATGAGGGAGATCATAGAGAACGGCATCAACGAAACGATGCAGTGAGGGAGGCAAGGGCCTCCCATTTTATTTGAAGGAGTGAAAGACATTGGCAAACGGTAGAGTATGCACCGGCTTCTCGCTGCCGAAGGTCGCCAAGTACACGGTCAGCTCCGGCACGGTCAGCTACACGAACGTGACCGCTCTGGCACGTGGCGTGGACGTGACCTTGAGCATCGAGAGCGCGAGTGACAACAAGTTCTATGCCGACAACGTGCTGGCCGAGAGCGAAAATCAGGCTTTCTCCAGCGGCTCCCTGTCCCTGACCGTTGACGGCCTGAAGGACACGGCTCGCCAGATGATCACCGGAGTGGCCACCACTTCGAGCACGACCGTCAGCACCGGCGTGACGGTGACCTGGGACATCTACGACGACGCGGCTGTCGTTCCGTATGTGGGCGTGGGATTTGTCGCCCGGTACATGGAGGACAACGTGACTTCGTTTGTTCCCATCGTGCTGAAGAAGTGCAAGTTCTCCGACCCGGAGATCTCTGCGGCGACGCAGGAGGAGTCCATCGACTGGCAGACCCAGACGCTGGAAGCCGAGATCATGAGAGACGACAGCTCCAGCCACGCATGGCGCATGATCGGCACGGCCCTCTCCACGGAGGCGCAGGCCGAGAGTGCCGTCCTGAAGGCTCTGGGCGCGACCTGATGAGCAGGAGGAGAACAGGATGGAACTGAACGGGAGAGAAATAGGCTTCCGCCGCTCCGTATACGCGGAGAAAGAGATCGCGAAGATCTCACCGAACCACGACCCGTCAAAGCTGGGGAAACTGCTCTCCGGCGGAGATGTGGTCGTCGCTTTGGAGACGATGGTCACGTTCATCCGTGCGCTCTCGGAGGCGTATGAGAACCACAGGAAGCGCAAGGAGCCGGGCTACACACCGAACCCGGTCACGGAGGACGAGCTGATGGACGAGTCCACGGACACGGTCATCGAGCTGTTCAACAAGGCCGTGGAGGTATTCAAAGAGGATGGAAAGACCACCGTGGAAAGCGAGGCCCCGAAGGGAAAAAACGGGGAAGCGGCCAGCGAATAACGCTCAACCTGTCGTGGTATCTGTTCTACGGCAGGACGTTAAACATGGAGAAGCAGGAGATCATGGACACGACCATCGGAGAGATGCAAGACATGATCTCCTGTCTTGCTATATACGAGGGCACCGCTGTGCCGAAAAAGCAGAAAGTAACAGACTTTGACGAAGCAATCAGAATGAGGTGATCGCTTGCCTGCTGACATTGGCGTAAAGATCGGCGTACAGGGCGACGAACAATACAAGCAGAGCCTGAAGGACATCATTCAGGAGACAAAGACGCTCAACGCCGAGATGAAGAAGACGGAATCTTCGTTTGATTCGTCAGCGAAAGCGCAGGACAAGGCAGCCGCAAAGCTGGAAGTCCTGAATAAACAGGTAGAAAAACAGAAAGAGTATATCGAGAAGCTGAAGGAAGAACTGGCGAAGGCCTCGGAGAACTACGACGAGAACTCCAGCAAAGTCCTGAAGCTGAAAGAGAACCTTGCAAAAGCCGAGACCGCTCTGAACCGGATGGAGTCCGACCAGCGCGAGCTGAACGAGGAGATGAAGAAGGCTCCGTGGGACGACTTCAAGAAGAAGATCGGAGACGTGAGCGAGAAGCTCCAGAAGGTCGGCGAGAGCATGAAGACCGTCGGCACGAACATGAGCAAGTACGTCACGGCCCCGATTGCAGCCGTCGCCGGTCTCTCCGTGAAGGCGTTCACGGAAGTGGACGATGCGATGGACGAGCTGGTCAAGATGACCGGCAAGACCGGAGACGAGCTGGACGGCCTCAAGAGCACGGTGGAGTCTCTGGCCACCACGCTCCCGGTCACGTTCGAGGACGCGGCGAAAGCGGTCGGGGAGGTCAACACACGCTTCGACGCTTCCGGGGATCTGGCGGATAACTTGAGCCAGAAGTTCCTGAAGTTCGCGAAGATAACGGACTCCGATGTCGTGGATGCCATCGACAGCACACAGCACGCGATGGCTGCCTGGGGACTGTCTACGGATCAGGCCGGGAATTATCTGGACGTTCTGGCCAAAGTGGCGCAGGACACCGGGGCAAGCGTGGACACGCTGAACAGCGTCGTAGCGAGCAATAAGGTCGTATTTGACGAGATGGGCATGAGCATCTACACGGCGGCGAACTTTGTCGGTGAGCTGGACAAAGCCGGTGTGGATTCGTCTACGGCCATCGCAGGCCTCAAGAAGGCCATGCAGAACGCCACAAAACAGGGCAAGCCTCTGGATCAGGCACTCTCCGAACTGGCGGACACGTTGGCAAGCGGAGACACGGACACAGAGGCCTACGCCGAGGCCATGGATCTTTTCGGGAACAAGGCAGGCCCACAGCTTGCCGAGGCCTTGAGAAGCGGCAAGATCTCCCTGACGGACTTCAAGAGAGTGGCTGCCGACTCCATGGGATCGGTGGAGGAAACCTTCGAGGCCACGCTGGATGCTCCGGATAAGTTCACGAGCGTTCTGAACGAGCTGAAGCTACTCGGCTCCGATGTCGGGGGCACGTTGCTGGAGGCCCTGACACCGGCCATCGAGAAGGTGGCGGAGGTGATCAAGAAGGTCGCCGAATGGTGGTCAGGACTTTCTCCGCAGATGCAGAACACGATCCTTATCATCGCCGGAGTTGTAGCGGCCATTGGGCCTCTGATTTCCGTCATCGGCACGCTTATGTCCCTGATGAGTCCGGTCGGTCTGATCATCGCAGCTATCGCGGCAGCCATCGCCGGTGTGATCCTTGTCATCAAGAACTGGGGCGCGATCACCGAGTGGCTGGGCGAGACGTGGAAGAAGGTCACCGGCTGGATAAAAGATGCAGCCGGGAAGGTCGCGAACTGGGTCAGCAACGCATGGGGGAACGTGAAGGAGTGGACTTCAAACGCATGGAACAACGTGAAGGACACCGTCTCCGGCGCAGTCCAGTCCGTGAAGGAAAACGTGGTCAATAAATGGAACACCATCAAGGACACCACAACGGCCGTATGGGGCGCGATCAAACAGAAGGTACAGGAGAACGGCGGAGGCATTAAAGGCATCCTACAGACGGCCACAGAGGGCTACAAGAACCTCTGGACAAACGCCTTCAATAAAATCAACGACATCACCGGTGGGAAGTTGGGCGATGTGCTGAACAAGGTCAAGGACAAGCTGGCATCCATCAAGCAGAAATTCACGGACACGTTCGACGGGATCAAGAACTTCATCAGCACGACCATCGACAAGATCAAGAACTTCTTCTCCAATCTGACGCTGAAGCTGCCGCACATCAAACTTCCGCACTTCAAGCTGACGGGATCGTTCAGCCTGTCGCCTCCGAGCGTGCCGCATATATCCATTGACTGGTACAAGAAGGCCTACAGCGAACCGATCATGTTTACCTCGCCCACCGTGCTGGGCACTATGGGCGGCCTGAAGGGGTTCGGAGACGGCTCCGGCGGTGAGATCGTCATCGGTGAAAAGATGATGTACGGAATGATCCAGCAGGCTGTGAAAAGCGCAGGCGGAAACCAGTACACGATAGCCATCGAAGTGAACGGCGCGGTCGGGCAGGATGTCTCCGACCTTGCTGACGCTGTCGCGGAGCGTCTGACGTTTGAGATCCAGAGAAGGGAGGCGGCCTTCGCGTGAGCAATCAGTATCATGAATACTTCACCTACGACTCCCTGAAGTCCTGCGATTATGGCGTATGGATCTCCGGCGAGAATACTTTCGTCGCTCCGGAGAGAGACGTGGAGGTCATCGAGGTGCCCGGAAGGAACGGCACTCTGACGATAGATAATGGCCGGTGGAAAAATGTCCAGTTTGTCTACCCCTGTTTCATGAGCGGAGACTTCCTCTCGGGCTTCCAGACGTTCAAAGCGAAGCTTTTGACGAAGAAGGGATACCTGAAGCTGGAGGACACCTACCACAGCGGATACTACCGCATGGCTCGCGTGAGGAGCGGCATCGTGCCGAAGCCTGGGATCTACAACAAGAGCGCGAAGTTTGAGGTGGCCTTTGATTGCTGGCCGCAGCTGTTCCTGTCCTCCGGCGATACGGCGCAGGCGATAGTAGCCAGCGGCAACATTACCGGAGGCCCGACGAGCGTGTCGGATACTCCGGCTCTTCCCATCGTGAAGATCTATCTGAAGAATCCGAGTACCTATAGCGCGAAGACTGGCTCGATCACGATAGGGAGCCGGACGATGAGCTTCACGTCGCTGCCGTATTTGAGCGGATACAGTGACGAGGTGACCATCGACTGCGAGAACAGCCAGATCTGGCAGGAGACGCTGGTGCCGGGTGTCCCGGTCAGCGTGGCCAGTTACTTCTCCGGTACGTTCTTCAATCTTGCACAGGTGACGGTGGCGGCATCGTATACCGGAGACATCAGGAAGATAGAAGTCACGCCGAGGTGGTGGACTATATGATCCCACGTCTCTATGCGGACGGCCTCACAGCGGCACCCGGCAACACGCCGGAGGACGCGACGAAAGAACTCCGGGACACCATTTCCTGTGTGGTAGAGCGAGAGATCAACGGGATCTTCGAGCTGACCATGACCTATCCGATCACCGGAGTGCACTATGACGAAATCGCGCTCCGGTCGCTCCTGTATGTCGTAGCGGCGGACGCAGGAAGCCGTCAGCTGTTCAGGATCTACCGGATCTCGAAGCCGCTGCGCGGTATCGTGACAATAAACGCACGTCATATATCCTACGACCTCGGCGGTTATGTCCGGCAGCCGTTCACATCATCCACGCTGTCCGGCACGCTGGCCGTCTTGGCAAACGACACCTACCCGGCAGGCTGCCCGTTCACCTTCACGACATCGTTGTCCAAAAACGGCTCGTATACGTTAGTCAAGCCGAGCAGTCTCTGGTCTATCATGGGCGGAATGGACGGCAGCCTGCTGGATAAGTGGCACGGCCTTGAGTATGACTTCAACAACTTTTCTGTAAGCGTCAAGAGTTCCCTCGGAGGCTCGCACGGTGTGGTCATCGAGTATGGCAAGAACCTGATGCAGCTGATGCAGGAGGAAAACTCCGGCGATCTGTACACCGGGATCGTCCCGTATTACTACACGGAGGCCGATGGCCTTGTCACGACGGCAGATCCGGTCGAGGCATCGGCCGTCTGGCCGTTCGACTATTACAAGGCTGTGGATCTGACCGACCGCTTCCAGACGGCTCCCACTTCGGTGGAGCTGGAGGCGGCGGCGCAGACCTACATCACGAACAACAACATCGGCGCGATCCTCCTGTCGCTGGACGTGGACTTCGTGCCGCTTTTCCAGACGGAGGAGTACAAGGGAGACATCACGGAAAGAGTCTCCCTGGGTGATGTCGTTACCGTGAACTTCACCGCCCTGGGAGTGAGTGCGACAGCCAGAGCGGTGGCCTATTCCTTCGATTGCCTGAAAGAGAAATACAAGAAGATCACCGTCGGGCAGGCAAAGCCTGACATGGGTCAGGTCATTCAGGGAATGATAAACAACAGCACGGCGGTGAAGACCTCTGACTACCCGAACGCGAGAGGAGTCGACTTCTGATGTGGTACAAGGCAACATCAACTGACATCACGGAAGTGGCCGACGCTATCCGGGCGAAGACGGGATCATCTGCCGAACTGGAGTTCCCGGACGAGTTTGTCACCGCCATCGCGTCCATCCCCACCGGGGGCGGTCAGTACCAGAGCAAGTCGCAGAGCTTCACGCCGTCCACCTCGGAGCAGTCGGCAACGATAACAGCGGACAGCGGATTCGACGCTCTGACTTCCGTCACGGTCACGGTGACGGCCATGACGACCATGACGCTCCCCACGGCGGTCTCCAGTTCCGGCTCCGGCACGGCGAAGCTGACGGTCAGCCGGAGCACGTCCGATCAGTATATAAACATCCCCATCGGCTGGAACAGTGCGGCGGCCTACTACAAGATCAGCGCGGTGCCGAACGGCACGGCAGGAACGCCCACGGCTACCAAGGGAGCCGTAAGCAATCACTCGATAGCGGTCACGCCGTCGGTCACCAATTCCACCGGCTATATTTCCGGCGGCACGAAGACCGGCACGGCTGTGACCGTTTCCGCTTCCGAGCTGGTCAGCGGTACGAAGACCTTCAGCGCGAACACAACCAGCGCGGACGTGACCAATTACAAGTATGTCACCGTCAACACGCCGGAGATCAACAATCAGGACAAGACGGTCAGCCCTTCCACGACTGCACAGACGGTCACAGCAGACACCGGATATAGCGGACTTGGCACCGTCGTCGTTACGGCCATGACCGCCATGACGCTACCGACAGCAACCTCCGCAGCTGCGTCCGGTACTTCGAAGGCAACCATCACCGCCACGTCGGTCAATCAGTACATCAATATCCCGACAGGCTGGAACAGCTCGGCGGCGTATTACAAGATCAACCCGGTATTGCTCCAGACGAAGACGGTCACGCCGTCTGGCGTTGAGCAGAGGATAAACGCCGACACAAGCTATACGGCCCTGGAACAGGTTACGGTTCAGGCCATCCCGGCTGGATCTGTCACGGCTCCGTCGGTGGCGAGCGGTTCGTCTGCCACGGTGACCACGGCCGGAGGAGTGTTCGGCCTGTCGAAGACGATAGACATCACGCCGACAGTGACCACCGAAGGATATGTCTCTACCGGAACAGCTGGGAGCACGCTGGTCACGCTGACGGCAAATGTGGACATCAACGATGCTTCTGACCTGTCGGCGAGCGGAGCAACGGTCACGGCGGCAGCCGGGTATTATCCCTCTGCTGTCTCGACAGCGATCACCTCCGGTGTGGCGCAGGTTCCGGCTACGATCTCCGGGGCTTCGGCTTCCCTGTCTTCCGGGACGAACACGATCACGCTGACAAAGAACATGAGCCTCACGCCTTCGGTGACGGCTGGATACATCTCCAGCGGCACGGCGAGGACAGCGTCGGTCTCTCTGACGGCGAGCGTGAACACAAGGAACTCGGCCTCCCTGACGGTGAGCGGCCCCACGGTCACGGCACCGGCTGGATATTATTCAGCATCGGCCTCGACCTCCGTCGCTTCCATGACGTTGCCGACGGCCACGTCCTCCGCGTCGTCCGGGACATCGAAAGCGACGATCACGGCCAGCTCGGTCAATCAATATATCAACATCCCGACCGGGTACAACAGCGCGGCAGGATATTACAAGATCAATCCGGTCACGCTCCAGAGCAAGACCGTCACGCCTTCGGGAGTTGAGCAGAGGATCACAGCGGACACGAGCTACACCGCGTTGGAGCAGGTCACGGTCTCGGCCATCCCGGCCGGTGTGGCAACGGCTCCGGCTCTGATCAGCGCATCGTCCGCGACCGTGAACACGGCAGGCGGCTTGTTCGTTCTGTCCGCGTCCACCTCCGTCACGCCGGACATCACGACCGCAGGATATGTCAGTTCCGGCACGGCCGGTACTTCCCTGATCACCATGCAGGCGGACATCGCGCTTCGCTCCAGCTCGGACATGAGCTTCGGCCTGTACGGAGGCTCCCAGCCGTATGTAAACGCTCCCGGAGGCTATTACGAAGCGGAGGACAACCGGTTCTTTATCGGACGTGGTACGGTCACGGCACCGTCCTCGATAAGCGGAACGGGGGCAACGGTCACGGCTGGATCTGACACGCTCACGTTTACGAAGGACATCTCTGTCACTCCGAACGTGACCACGGTGGGCTATATCGGCTCCGGAACAGCTGGCACGGCGACGGTCACCCTGACGGCGAACGTGGAAACGAACAGCTCGTCCGATGTTACCGTCAGCGGCACGACCGTCACGATTCCGGCTGGATATTATGCACAGGCGGTCACAAAGACGGTGAGCGGAGGTGGCGGAGTTGGCACGCTTCTGACCACGACCTCGCTCGGAGCTTTGTCCACGGCTTCCACGCAGAGCACGAACACGAACAAGTCTCTCACGGTCAGCAACGCGGATCAGTATGATCTCATTGTTGTTGAGGTCAGCGTGGACAGCGTGACGAATAACAGGCACGTCGCCACGGTGAGCATGATCCTGCTGACCGGCACATCGAATGTCAGCACGAAGAACACGGTCACGGTCGCCAGCAACAAATGGAACTGCAAGGTAAACTCAAGCGGCGTGTACTCAACGAGGCAAGGCACCACCGCCTACGGCATATACGCGAACAGCGGATCTCTGTCGAGTGGCACGCTCACGATCCCATTGTATTACAGATACAACTCGACAAGTTCGGGAACGATCAATGGAAACTACACTGCGCGAGTGTACGGCGTGAAGCTGTATGATCTCATCGGCGGATAGAAGGGGGCGACATTATGAACAGCGCAGTACTGGCCGCCCTCATCTCCGGGGCGGTCACGATCATGGTGACCATCATCACCGTGATCTCCACAAACAGCAAGACCAGAAGTGAGATAAAAACACAGCTGGCCGTGCAGGAGCAGAAGATCACCACACTCACGGAGGAGGTGCGGAGGCACAACGACTTCGCCTCACGCATCCCGGTCATCGAGGAACGCATCGAGGCCCTGTCGGCTCGAATAGCCTCGCTGGAGGGGCGGTGATGCCGGTATGAGCGATAAAGCGTTCAACGTCATCCGCTTTCTGTCGGAGGTAGCCATCACGGCGGCTGGCGTGTGCTACAAGGCCATCGCGGAGATCTGGGGTCTGCCCTACGGGGAGGCAGTCCTCGCGACCTGCGCGGCGGTCAGCACCTTCCTCGGCATCTTCACCGAATGGCAGAGAATCAGCTACAACAAGAAGGGAGAAAAACATGAAGAAGATCTACTTGAGTCCGAGCAATCAGACCGGGAATAAGTTCATCGTCGGCAACACGAACGAGGGCACCGTCTGGCTGGACATCGCAAAGAGAACCGCCAAACTGCTGGAGGACTACGACTGCGAGGTGAAGGTCAGCAAGGCATCCCAGACGCTCGCCGCGAGGGCGGCAGAAGCGAAAGCCTGGGGGGCTGACTGCTACATCGCCATGCACTCGAACGCCGCAGGAACGGCGAACAAGGGCGCGAGAGGCGTTGAGGTCTACTACTGCCCGAAGAAAGGCCCGGAGACCCGGCTGCTCGCCTCGTCCGTCCTGAAGGAACTGTCCCACCTGTTCAAGAACAGAGGCCTGAAGCAGAGCGACAAGCTCATCGACTGTTACAAGCCGGAGATGCCGAGTATCATCGGCGAGTGCGGCTTCCACGACAACGTGGAGGACGCGACCCTCATCCTTGAGAACAAGGACAAGATCGCGCAACTGTATGTCAACGCCCTCGCGAACGCACTGGGCATCATGAGGAAGGATGCACCGCCTCTGCCGAAGCCGTCCACACCGACCACGCCGACCACCACGCTCACCGCAGGCACGGAGCTGGAGCTGAAGAACGAACCGCTCTATCTGGCGGCCTTGTCCACCGTGCGCTCGTCCACCGTCACCGGGAAGTATTTCTTCTGGGGCGGTTCTGTGGTGAACGGTCGCATCAGGATCACGAACACCAAGAGCAGAGTGGGCGTGACCGGACAGGTCACCGGCTGGATCGACCACCCTGTCGTGGTGATCGTGTACAAGGTCAAGGCAGGCGACACGCTGAACAAGATCGCGAACGCCTACAAGACCACCCTGTCGGCCATCCTGAAGGCGAACCCGGACATCAAGAACCCTGATCTCATCCATGTAGGAGATTTGATCAAAATACCAGCAAATTAAACACAAAGGAAGGAATGAAAAGATATGGGAAACTGGGCAAGAAACTCGGTCGGCTCTGTCGGTGACAACATTGGCCTGCCGGACGTAACATCAACAGACAACGGCAAGACCGTCGTGGTCGAAGACGCGGAGTGGACTGTCGGCGAAGGCGGCTCCGGCGGCGGAGGCCTGCCGGAAATCACCGAAGCCGACGAAGGCAAGTTTCTGGGCGTCGTGAGCGGGGAGGCTGCCTGGGCAAACCCCGGAGGCGGCAGTGTGCTGCTGATCACCGACAACGACGGAACTCTTAATAAAACAGCTCAGGAGATCGCAGACGCTTTTACCAGTGGATCACTGTGTCTTCTGGTTAATCAGACGGCTGACGACGGTTATATTGATATAATTCATTCGCTAATGGTTATGTATGGACAGTCTCTTTCTGAATCCGAGGGGAATTACTATGGCTTTACGTTTGTCAAAACGGAACTCGACGACATAGTAACTTTGCGTTTCTCTTGTACTGATCTTTCTGATTATCCAGAGAAAGATCGCTAAACAATAAGAAAGGAGTGATGCCTGTGTTCTGGAATAAGTATCACCTCCGAAACACCCGCAAATGAGGCAAACACAATTGACAGATGCAGAACGCATCCAAGGCGTTAGAAGCGTTGGGACCATTGCACACAAAATTGCACACGCAAGGCTTGAAACCCGCATAAAATAAGGATTTTAGTTGGGTTCAAGTCCCATCTCTCGCACCAAATAGGAAAAACCCGCAGACCACAACGGTTTGCGGGCTTTTCTTTGTTTTATGCGGGTTTGCGGGCTCGCCATTGCTGTCGCAAGCGCACAACGAAAGGCGTCTCAACTGCCTGTTGTGGCATTTCAC